>ENA-OPAV01000010-OPAV01000010.1-human-gut-metagenome-genome-assembly--contig:-NODE-10-length-160376-cov-7.680578_pt1 | contig 160376 bp, 134 predicted proteins | sample MGYA00241056_ERZ501428 | MGnify/ENA primary metagenome ERZ501428 (study PRJEB25962, sample SAMEA2042621) | human gut metagenome | biome: human gut; feature: human-associated habitat; material: faeces... | reverse complement strand
CTTTTACTTTTTTAGGCTTCTTTATTCGTGGCATAATCGTATTCTTTCATTCGTTATTTTTCGTATGCAAATGTACGAATTAAAACTGAAATCAAGAAACAAACAAGGAACAAAAATGTACCCAAAAAGAACCGATTAACAGAAAATAATGAAAACAACTGAAAGAAAGAGCGTCTTTATAAAACACTGATATAAAGCTAATTTATCTATACTTGTTTGGATTTTCTTTTCATCTTTAATATACCTGTTTATTTATTGGAAATATACTCATGATGGTGCTTCTGCCGTTGATGTCAGGTACTACAATAAAAGCTCAGTTTAATACGGTTGGATGTTTGTATAATCACCCAGCTAACAAAACAAAAAATCCACAAGAGACTAATGCTTCTCCTCTTGTGGATAATCTGATGTTGAAAGATTCTTTGAAGAATGTTTCATCATATAAAAATGTCGTAAATTCATGCGGGGAGGATGTAGGTACCTCTTCTCATACATCTGATGATATTCTTCAATATTTGAATATGGCTTATCCATTAAAGAGTGTTCAGATAAACTCAGAGTTTGGAATGCGTCGTCACCCTGTAACACATAAATATTGTATGCATAATGGAGTGGATCTTCAGGCACGCTACGAACCTGTGTTTTCCATGCTTCCAGGGAAAGTGGTGAAGGCTGCTCATGATAAGCGTTCTGGCAGATACATCACAATTCTGACTGGCAACTACACGGTCAGCTATTGTCATCTGTCATCATCTAAGGTTACAATCGGACGATATGTTAAGGCTGGTGAGATAATAGGGGTGTCTGGTAATACGGGTATGTCAACAGGCCCCCATCTGCACCTTACAATAAAAAAGGATGGTAAGGCTATTGACCCTATCATCCTCTTGAACTGTGTTCGGACTATTGTGTCGTTAAAATAAAATATCACCAGTTGTCGTCCTCATTACCTGTTAGACCATTCTTGATGCACTCTTCAATCTTATCCATAACAACATTCGAGTAGGCATGAGCCATAACAAGGGCCTTGCTTGATGTCTTTTTGTGTGAGTCTTTTTTAACAAAAGGGAAACAGGTGTCTAATGTCCAGTTCTCGTCCGAACGTGTTGGAATGGTACCTCCTAATGCTCCAATCCATCCTCCACCGACAGCAATATTAACCGAATAGAACGGAATGGTATAGGTTACTCTTACTCTGCCATCTTTAATATCACACTTAATGACCGGTCTGATATTCACGTTATAGCTATTGGTTCCGCCAGCGTGCTGAGCAATGTCTGCTACATATCCTTGTGCAATGATAGTTCCCAAATCCTTTTCATTTAGTTTAATGACAGAGTTTGCATCATTGAATGTGGCCGTAAACCAATAGTTGAGTAGTACGTAGAGTTCATCTTTTGTTTTACCCTCTGCAGGAATAATCTGAACGTATGTTATGCCGTTATTCTTGTCCAGCTGGAGTTGCTGCCCAAGATTTTCAGCTGCATCAACCCATTTTTCTCCATACTTCTCTTTTGCGTAGTCTTCCAGTTCATCTGTTCGCAAAATTTGTGCATCTATTGTAGTGCATAGAAAAAGTGACATCAGTGCCGTAAATATTACTTTCTTCATTGTTTATAGATTTTGGTTATTAATGTTAGAAATCAAATCCAAGCTTGATAGCAACTGCTTCAGTATTATACTGTTTTTTATCTCTTGTGTAGTCCATGCTGTCATAGCCAATAAATCCATCAAATACCTCAAACTCCAATTTCTCATTTGTATATCCAAGGGATAGACTAAGACCCTGTTTGTCGTTCAGCGCATATCTGATACCAACAGAGGCAATGACATATAATCCACCACCATTTGTTATATAGGTTCCACCCTTCAAGTCAGCAAATGGAGCAAACTTTCCTTTGCTGAAGTGACTTCTGATATTTGCAAACACAGGAATATCAACCTTACTGTCTCTTACATCCAATGGAATATCCATTCCACTTGTTTCGTATGACGGCATGAAATGTAATCCAACTCCGGCTCCTAAAAAGAAATATGGATTGAACTGGTAGCCATGTGAGGTATTGATTTCCACTCTTCTGAACTCATAATCTCCTATACCAATAGAGTAACCGGCATCAACATAGCCTTTATAATTGGCACTTGAAATGCTTTGTGCACTACAGTTAAATGAGAATAGCAATACTGATACTAAAAGAATAAAAAGTTTCTTCATAACATTTATAATTAAATTGAATTTATAGAATTGTTTTCAACCACAAAGCAAATAAAACACAGTGCAGTCTATCTGCACTATTATAAAAACTATTTCGGTATTGTGTAATTTTAATTTTCTCTTTTTTTCATAGTCACTTTCTTATTCGTAATCACCATTAGCCACTGTTCTAAGAATAAAATCATTATTAAACTCAAGCCTTATTTTGCTCTGGATGCATCGCCAACATATGACGTATAGAATGAAAATGATTTCATCCCGTATGGACGTATTTCGTCGTATGTAACGTAGCCATCATCCTGAGTTACTTCAGTACCATTTCCTTTCAAATACGTAACCACGTATTTTACATTTGGTATGGTATATTGGGTATTATTTTTTACAACCCCTCTTCCACTTGCAGAATAACTATAATCACTTGTTTCCCAATTCCAGTTTGCTATAGTTACATTCTCAGTAAGATAAGTATAAAACTTTAATGATAGCGAAATAATTGCAGTTGATGCCTCAGAATATTTCTTTGAAATCTGTTGGTCTGTAAGAGTATCTCCTTGTATATAGCCTTTTCTCTTAGCGAACATATATATAGGATCATCAGAAAGATTGCATAGCCCTTTTGAGTCATAAATCACATAGCCGTCACCTGGTTTCTTATCGTCTTTAGGCTTTGTATATATGATAATGTCTGACTCTGTACTTTTACCGAATCCGTTAGTGTACTTATTTATTAATGCAACACTGTATTTCTTGTCTTCGAGTTCTCTTACTTCTTTAAAGATTATTGTGTCTGATTTATAATAGTTCTGAAGGTTTCCAACTTCAGGATATAGTTCAACCATTTTTTCTTCCTTATTGTTTTTGATAGCGGAGAAAAAATTTTGTGTAACTTCTTTAGCCTCTTTCTTGTAACCACATGAACAGAGTATGAGTGTCGATAATATCAGCCACATTATGTGTTGAAATAGTGATTTCATAAACGTGAATATTTAGGTTTATTACAATATCAAGTGTTTAACTACCAGTTGCAATCGTTTTCACGGTCATTGTCTAGTTATCACAATCGTAAGTGTCATGACAATCATAATCATCGTGATAACCGTGGTCATAACAGCTATCATCGTAGCCTTCCTCATACCAATGGTTATAGTCAGATGTATGTCCTTGTGTATGTTGAGAGCTATTGTGACGTACCTTCTTCACGCTGTTGAGTACTATACCTGCAAATAAGAAATCTAAAAGTCCCATACGTTTACCTGTTTTATGTTCTACTTATGGGTACAAAGTAAAACTGCCACGATACAGTCTATTTGCACAATACCATATTTTTATATTATACCATAAAAAAAGCAGGAAGATACTTTACTTCCTGCTCAATATCCGTAAAAAATCAGATTTGAATGGTACAAATCTAATCTGAAAGTTCACTTAGATGATGAAAAAAATGATTTGTTGTCCTTGTAGCGATAACATGTTTTTAGTATCCAAAATCATCCGGGCGTTCGTGTTTGGTTCTTCCAACAGAAAAGCCAGCAATAACATTTGCTCCTAAGTCTTCCATTTTTCTTTTAAACCTTAACATCGAATCCCCTTTGGTTATTACGTCGTCAAAAAGAAGGATGTATCTCCCCTTAAAATAATAGCTCTCAAATGACAAACTGTCCGTGCATATCCCACTACCTCCAAATTTCTTTTCAGAAGTGGAGGAAACAACTGTTATATGGTCATAGGCATTCATCATGCCTGTTTCTTCACAAATGCGTCTTGAAAAATCTGCATACCTAAGCTCTGTTTTTGTAGCAGATGAAGCAGGGATGCACACGAGTGTAATTTTTTTTAATGCTTGTCTTCCGAAGGTTGATATGAGAATGGATTTCATTCTCATTACGACTGTGTCCAAAGCTGTCATATGAGCATTAACTGTGGTTTTTCCTGGAGTATTCTTAAAATTCCAAACCAACCAACGGTCATTCCATTCTGATTGTGTAGCTTCAAAAATACATGATGTTGGGAAATAGTTCACGAGATATTTGTAATGCAAACCTCCATAAAGTGCTGGCCATTCACTGACACAGTTATTTAACGTGCAAACAAACTCTCGGATTTCTGCTTCTTCTTTTCGTTTACGCTCTTCCTCTTCTCTTTTTCGTTTCTTTTCTCTTTCTTCTGCGGCCTTTTTATCATCGATCTTTTTTTGTTCAGCATCAATGATTGATAACATTTCATCCTTGGAATACTCTTTTCGAAGAGAAATATAGACAATCAGATTTGCGGTGTTAATGTCTCCAATAATATCAGAGGCAAATGATTGTAGCTGGTTATTAGTTGTAATTAAATCTACTACAACAATAATCTTTTTTGATTTGTCTTGATTCAGAATATAACCAAATCTTTCATACTCAGGTATAGCATCATTCTGTAAGATTGAACGGAGATATAAAAAATGAGTAGATTTATGGTATATTTCCCAACGTTCATCTGTATCAGCAAATATGACTACTGGTGAATAGTCTTCAAACCTTAATGACGCAATAAAGTTTTTTATTTTATCATAGACCCATGTTTTATATGTTATCTGTCCTGACTCTAAAGATACGTTATCGACGTTATCTAATGAAAATCTGGGACATAAAGTGTAATCTAAGTTTGCACTACAAAACGAATCAATAAAGAATTGCCATATTTTGAATTTTACATTTGGAGTTTTGAAATTTGATGCTTCGTCATATATCTCTCCTTCAAATGGAAACTCGTAGGAATAGCATCCCCATGATAAATTTTGTTCATCCCTTAAATTACGGACATATTTACAGAAATCAAGTTGTTTTTGGTGCCACTCAGATAAAGATTGCAAACGTTGAATGAGGTTTCTTGCCTGAATGAAATCCGAATAGTACTTAACGTAAGACCTACCTTTAATAGGAGCTGGTTCTCCATAATTTAGTACAGATACAGCTTTTATCGATGTCACAGAAGACTTCGAAATATTGTCTTCCTTTATAGGATTATTTTCTATAAACAATTTAGAACCAAGAGGATATAACTCCTTTATCTCTTCTACTTTTGAATATAGATTTTGGAGTTTTTTAACCTCTTCTATATTACAAATACAGAGATATTGGGTGGTAAGTTTGATTGCCTCATTTCTAAGAACTTCATCTTGTTTTTTTTGGTCTTGCTCCATTTCCCATCGACTCTTTCGTGACTCATTATCAAATATTGCCGACAAATATATAGCTGGTATTGGCTTGGGATAAGGCCAAAGGCATCGAGAATTGATAGATTCGATATAATATTTTGTTCCTATTGGATATGTTGATTCTATAAGTTTGTATTCGTTTTCAATCTTCGTTCTGGCAAATCTGCGAAATTTTATACCTGTAGATGATAACGTCAGATATATATAATCGTCAGTTTGTTTATTTTCAGATAGAAGAAAATCCTTAGCGTAATGAGCTAATGCTTTATATGGAGCAACTTCTGTTTTATATTTGCAAAAGGCATCAAGCTCTACTAAATGATTCAAGAAATATTCCATCCCTTTATCAGAAGAATAATCACTATAAAAATTTTTATAGTGGTACTTTCTTGGATATTGATCAAGAATGTTTTTCTTGAAATCTGAGACGAGCTTCTCATGCTGCATCTGTGCTACTATCTTAGTTTCCTCTTGGGCAAGAACGGACTCGTTAGATAATATTTCCTTTTTATTCTCTTTCGATAACTTTGATAAACCTATTCCGTTATCTTTACAGTAATTCCTAAAAGCACTAGGGTAACGCTTTTGTAGGAATGCAACATGATCAGCTAAAATACGCTCTTCGTTGAAAATAATGTAACTCTTGTTGATTGTATTTATATTTTCAACAATGAATTTCTTCTGGGCATAAGAGTACCTATGAGGAAGTTTTCCTTTAAACAACGAATTGCCTCTTTTACTGATTAATTTATAAGATTCAAATACTATATCCCGTGTGTGTTTTTCTGTAATGAAGGCAATGTTAGATTCTGAATATATTGCTGGTTTGGTTATGAATGTTTCAATTGCACTACTATATTTGTTAAGAACTTCATTAAATGAGTCCACAACATCCGGGTTTAGCCGTTCAAATATAAAATCGAAAAAAAACATATTATCGTATTAAAGTCAATATTTCTTCTGGTTTAATAATTGCATGAGAGTAGCCAGAACGTAGTAATTTTGCCTTTTCTTTCGTTCCCCAAAAACAAGCGACACTTTCAATACCTGCCGCATTGGAAGACTGAATGTCTATCACTCTATCGCCAAAGGATATGGCCTCTTTTGCAGAACAACCTAATAACTCCAAGGCTTTCAACATTGGGGCAGGATGTGGCTTGATCGGTTTTGCATCATGATATGCAACAATTTTTGATACTGGGATATTAAAGTGCTTTACCACATTCTCTACATATGTTCGAGGTGAAGTGCTTACAATGCAGGTATCTATGTTGTGTTTACGAATAATATCAAACATCTTTTCCATGCCATCATATACAACACAATTAGGGATTAGGGAATAAGCCAATGACCAATTCCTATCGTGTCTTGCTTGCTCTACTACAGTCGTATCAACAAGCGTCAAATCCAAATCAAATATTACCTTTCTCATAATCGTTAATCAAATAGAGTGGTTTGCAAAGGTTTCCAATTCTTTATTTGTTCTGAAACAGTATCAAGATTATCACCTCCACCAATATACTTTGCTCCTTGTTTTACAAGATATGCATTTCCGAGACACTTTTCATGTTGATTTGTCGCTTCATTTTTGAACTTCATGGTATAAAGAGGCTTTCCTGCCTTCAAAGTAGTGTTAGCAGCGTGCATGGTACCTCCCTTAACACCTGTCTGAATAACAAGAGTAGCAAGTGAAAGAGCTGCTTGCAGACGGTCACGAGCAACCAGAGCATAACGATTTACGCCCTGCCTTATAGGATATTCTGAAAGTAGCAGTCCTCCGTTGGCTACAATCTCTTCAGCTAATTCCTGGTTCTCCTCTGGATATATGGAATCATGATCCAATCCGTTTGCAAGAAATGCTGTTGTCCGTCCACCGACTTTCAATGCTCCTTTGTGACCGCAGGTATCACAACCGATAGCTAATCCAGAAACAATATTGAATCCTCTTTTTGCAAATTCTCCACTAAGGAATGTACCACCTGCGATGCCTTCAGGAGTAGCTTCACGGGTTCCGATAACTGCTACACCTGGAAGATTCGCAATAGACAAGTCACCTCTGTACCAAAGTAACAGCGGAGGGTCAAGTTTTCCCTCCTCATTTATTGTTTGACGTAGAATATTCGGGAAAGTATCATCGTAGTATCCGACCAAGCCTATGGATTCTCGTGCGCTCGCTTCAATAATCCGTTTGGCTGAATTATTTGCTTCGATAATGTCATCTACTCCTATAGCCTCCAGTTTCTTACCTTTGAGAGTTTTCCAGAATGTGCATAATTCTTCTATAGTATTGATAGGTTTTGTCACCAGTTCCGCAACTTTGAAGATAGTCTTTGTTCCAATGCCACTTAACTGTTGTAGCGTTAGGATATGTTCAGAAGATAGTGCCATATATTGTATTATTTCGTTATTGTTGCTAAATTACGTATAGAATATCTTTATTTGCATATAAATTTATCAATGTATTCGACATCCAGCTCATCTGCCAGAGTTCTATTCTGAGAAGACAATGTAGAGGCTGAAACAAGGAGGACCTCAATTTCATAATCCTTACACTCTATGGTTCTCAATGCTTCCAAGACAGCGTGGTACTTTACGCATTGGAAAATACCACGAGTTATATCTTGGTCTGGAGATATACTTGGTTTTACCTCTATCGCAACGTGGGTTCCGTCAGAGAGTTCAAAGTAAACGTCCAACCTGTCGCTTGAAGGTAAGATATACTCTGTTTCTGCAAATATGACATCCGAATAGCCCAGACTTTTTGGGTGCTTCCATATATACTCCTTCAAAGATTTATGTTCTTCTCCCTCTCCACTGCCAAAGTTTTTGCAAGGTTTCTTAATTGCTTCCAACTGTTCAACAGTAAAAGGAGTAGCCTCTTTTAGTTCAAGTTGGTCAAGCACCCAATCCCAATGAGGGTAATTTAAAGCTTTGCTGTCCAATCCTTCAACAAATACACGTTTGCCTGCTTCGTCAAGCTGGTTGTATTTGGGACTGACAAACTCAAATCCCTCAGAAGGTAGCATAGTTTTGGCATTCTTGCATAAAGAATTTAGAGTCGGAATATCTTTACTCCCCGCTTTTTCTGACAGGCTGTTAAGTACTTCTTGAACGGCATATAATGCATGTCCAATGCCTGAGAATTTTGATTTTCCTATGGCATGGATTAAATCTCCATAAGTATGCTCATTATGACCAGACTTAGCCCAGTGTATTAAGACTGGAATCATAAGTCGGACATTCTGCCTTGTAGCCTCTGTACTAATGACATTGTCTATTATATTCATATACCTACTTGTTTGGTTTGGGGAGCAGTGTCTTTGAACTGTATGGCATTTCTCTTACTTCTGCCCCTATATGCCTATTATTCACTTGAATCGTTTATAACTGTTTCGTTTGGCATTATGTCGCTCTGAGTGATTTCACTGCTTTTTATTCCAAAAGCTATAACATAGAGATACATACTGGTTAATACATTGATAGCCAAGTCACATTCCTGCTCTGTAGCAGTCGGTGCTTTATGAGCATTGTCGTTACGCCAATCTCTGACCAAACCAAGATAATCACTGAACTTCTTGTCAGCCTCGCTTTCTGAGAACTTCAAACGTTTCAGACATGGCGTTTGGTATATACAATCTGCCAGTGTAGCCTTCATTCCTTCTTGACCAGGCTTAGTGCTGACTATTTCAGAATGATTTTTCAAATAGAAGACTTTTTTCAAGAATACCTCGAAACGGCTTACCAGTGTATTAAAATGCTGTTTCTTGTCAACCAGAGAAACATTAGTAGGACTGCAATACAGACGGTTAAATGCGTTCTGAATAACATCATTTGCCCCATCAATATCATCAGTAGTTTTGGCAGCAATTAGAGCAACTAAGTCGTTAGCTATCTGTTCCTTGCCTTTTGGCATCATTCGATAAATAGAAAACTCCTGTTCGATGGTAGACAAAATTTTCTCTTTGAATCTTTCTGGGTTGAAAATAAGTGTGTCATCCTCTGCACGATAGTTCTGATACATCAGGTCTGCCATCTGTGTCATGATGCTATTATATAGTTCTTTATTTTGGAACAATCTGTCAAATGCACAAATACTATCATCATAGCATTGCTGAGCAGCCTTCTCAAATATATCAGGGAATATACTCTCAGCGAACTGTTTCGGATCATTGTTTTTTGCCTGTTTGGTCAGTTTCTTCTTGGCCGATGCAGTGTTAAGCTTATCGAAGATAGCTTCAACAATGACACGATCGGCAGGGGAGAAGTTACCTTTAAACATGAGATTTACTTTGTCTATGATATTAGACAACAAATCTGTGTTCTCTTCAGGTTTTCCACCACCCTTAATATTTTCCCCTTTTATACCGCCTTTGCCTTTGTCGAGAATAATTTGCTGGGTCTTGCCTTCCTCAATGCGAGAATTGATAAGCTGTATTTGCTTGTTTAAGTCAACCTTCTCATGTGGTGTCTTTGGCAATAAACGATAAAGCAGATCACAGAAAATATACGTCTTGTATAAAGAACGGTCATATGTGCGTTCCACCTGAGCCATGTAGGCATAAAATCTAACAAAATTCTTGATAAGTGAGCGCACTTTAAATCGTGTTTCTTCATCAAGTTGTTCGAATCTGGTCACAATAGGCTTAAATGCATTACTTAGTTTGGCCAACCTGCTCTTTTCCCCCTTGCTTTCGGATGCTAATTTGTAAATGACTTCCTCTTCAGAAGGCCTCCAAAGGTGGTACTGTGCAATGTCATTTCGGAAATTATATACACCATTGACATCTACAGGTCGTATAAGCTCTGTAGCTGTGTAAAATGGTTCAAATGATTTTTTGATAGACTCAGGATCGTTAACGAAGTCCAACACATATGTATCTTCTTTGTCTTTATGCCAGCGATTCAATCGGCTTAAAGTTTGAACGGCCTTGACATTTTTCAGCTTTTTATCCACAAACATTGTATGTAAAAGGGGCTCATCAAAGCCAGTTTGATACTTGTCTGCAACAACAAGGATATTGTACATGTCGCTGGCGAAGTATAGAGGCAGACGTTCCTCACTGATATGCAATTCGCCATCAGTGTTTAACTTTGTCTCTGTATATTCGGTATCACCGAACTTAACCTTACCAGAGAATGCAACCATAGGATGAACATCAGTATAACCTTTGTCCTCACAGTACTTCTTGATTTGCATGAAATAGCGTAGGGCATGGGCACGGCTTGATGTTACAACCATCGCTTTAGCTTGACCCTGCATAGCATTGAGAGTGATTGAACGGAATTTCTCAACTATAATTTCCGTCTTTTGGTTGATTACATGTTGGTGGTTGTCGTGATATGCCTTGACAGCCTTTGTGGCTGGAGTCTCTTCGTAAGTCGGATCATGTTCAATACGCTTCTGAATCTCATAGGTTACGCTATAAGGAGTATATTGCAGCAAAACGTCCTTAATGAAACCTTCCTCGATAGCTTGAAGCATTGAGTATATATGGTATGCACGATATTTGTCTTCTTCGGGAGTCTTGCCTTTTTCTATCAATATACCGAAAGTCTGAAGAGTCTTTGGCTTTGGAGTTGCTGTGAATGCGTAGAAGGAGAGATTGTTGTGCTTTCCCTGTGCCAGCAAATCTTCCATCATGGCATCACGTTCCTTCTCCAGTTCTTCCTCTGTCTTTTCTTCTAATTCAGCCATTTCATGCAATGCTTCATCTGTATCAGCCAAAGCCGTTTTTACTTTCTCCGCACTCTTTCCACTCTGACTACTATGGGCTTCATCCACAATGATAGCATAGTGCTTTCCGCTTCTCGAAGTCACCTCTTGATAGATGACAGGGAAACGGTGTAGTGTACAGATTACGATTTTGGCTGCTCCATCATTGATGACATCACGTAATTTGGTAGATGGGTCTTTGTCCGTAATAGTCTCTATCTGTCCTTCAATATGATCAAAGCCAAGAATAGTTGTTTGCAACTGGGAGTTAAGAATACGACGGTCTGTTATCACAAAAACAGCGTCAAATATGCTGTTCTGTGCAGCATCGTGAAGTGAGGCCAATCGATAGGTTAACCAAGCTATAGAATTTGACTTTCCTGAACCTGCTGAATGTTGAATCAGATAGTTTTTGCCACTTCCATTCATTTCTGTGTCTGCAATCAGTTTCTCTACCACGTCCAACTGATGGTAACGAGGGAAGATAACTTTAACCGATGTTTCCTTCTTTTCCTTGATTTTTCCATGCTTGTCGCGAATAAGTTTTATTTTTTCTTCTTCTTGACGGGAAATATAACGCTGTAAGATACTAAGGAGCATTTCACGTCGTAGCACACGCTTCCATAGGTAAGAGGTAGCGTAGTCTTCTGAATCTTCGCATTCAGGATTACCAGCTCCGCCTACGTTGCCAGCTCCACCACTACCTTGATTGAATGGCATGAAGTATGTCTTCTCCTTTTTCAACTCGGTTGCCATGATTGCCTCGTACAAGTCAACACCGAAATATGCCAAGATGCGAGTGTTGAAGTGGAACAGCATTTCTGCAGGATCGCGAGCTTCCTTCCATTGACTGCGAGAGTTCTCCACATTTTGACCTCTCAGTTGATTCTTCAGTTCCAATGCAACAACAGGAATGCCATTCAATGAGAGCACCATATCAATGGTGTTCTTGTTCTGAGTGCTATAGGCAAACTGACGAGTTTCCTGAAGGATGTTTTGACGGTATTTCTGCATCAGATCCTCGTTCAGTTCTGATGCCGGACGGAAATAACACATTTTCAGTTTGATGCCCATATCATCAATGCCGTTGCGTAACACCCAAATGAGACCATAACGCACAACATTCTCTTGGAACACTTGATAAAGACGACTTTCTGCCTTGTCGCCATATTTGCGAACATACCTGTCCCATTGCTTTTCTTGTGTTAAAGCAAGGAATTTAATGAGCGTGGTCATATCTATGGCACGCTCCTTATCATATGTCTTTTGGTCGCCTTTTGTATAGCCCCCGTCTGTTAGAAGCCATTGTTCGATGTCGGCTTCAAAGTTTTTTTCCATTAGGTCTTGCTCGTTCATTCTATTTAATTAATTTTTTTGATTCTATGATCTCATTTAATGGTGAGTTGATGTATATACATATGTTTTCGCAGTCTTCATCTATACTCACCCATGAGCCTATCATACTATCTCTATGTAAAACATTTCGTAACTTTGATACTATTAGAGAACATGATTTCAAATCCTGCATCATATAGACATTAGAATAACTACTTTTTGTCGCAGTTTTAACTATATAAGAGAGGACTTCCTTGCTTTCTAAGCTTAGCCTGTCATAGACATATTGAGCTTGCAGCCTTTCCTCCTGAATCTTTCTTTTGTTCTGCTGTTCATCATATAACCTGTTTGCCCTAATAATTCTCTTTTTTTGATAGAAATTGAATGTATAGACTATAAACCGTGCGACACAATAGATGGAGCTTAAAATAGCTGCTATATGTATGTAGATGATGTCTGAATATTTGCATAATAATATCCACCCAGTTACGGCTATTGAAAACATCAACGTGTTAAAATCAGCTTTTTTGAATATATTCAAAAAACTCCAATCCATAATTAGTGAATCTCTTTTTTGCCTGTTACACATTCAAAGATAATACTCTTCTTGTACTCCTTCAGAGTTTCAATCTTCTGCTGTTTGACGGCAATTAGATTGTCTATTTCAAGACATTTCTTGTCAAGAAAATCTACAATACAGTTTTGTTCTTCTGTAGAAGGAATACAAATTGAAAAGTTTTGTAGCATGGGTAATCTTACTGATGGAACAGTAGATTGCGCACTACCTCTATCCATTTCTTTGCAGAACAATGAACTAAGGAAATAAAACAAATAATAGGAATTAATCCCTTTAATATTTGCAAGTCTATAAACTCTTTGATGTACAGCATATTTCCCAAAAACATGGTGAAATACTCTTCCTGCTCCAGCACCATCACCAGCCATAAGAATACCTTCACCTTCAAATGAAGCTTTATTGCTTCTTTCAACTATTGGGGAGCGTACATAGAATGGATATATACCAGCAGGGTCAGAATCTTGAGTGTCTTGATTACCTGTCTGAATGGTGCATAGAAACTTTAACCTTTTCATCATCCAACTTTTGGGCACTTCTCCTATCCAGTCAATGCCAGAGGATACAAGTTCAGCATCAAGATTGATACCTTTAGTAACAGTCTCGGTAATGACGGATTGTTTATAATCCGTCAACTGTGCTATCATTTGTTCCTGCAATTCAATAAGTCCATCAATCTCTGAACATTTTATGTCCAAGTAGTCGGATATACGATGCTGCTCATCAACAGGTGGTATGACAACAGGAAAAGTATAGAATTGCTCTGGATATAAACGCAAACGACTATCGATAACACCACGTGACATAGTTTTGAAAGCAGATGGGTAGCCATCAGTACGAAGCAGATAATGGAAATACTTCTTACAACAATCCTTCCTAAACTTGAAAACACAATAAGCAGGACTTACCATACCATCATAGTCCGATACAGCATAACTACCGTTCCAGGCAAGCATGATATTCATTACAAAATCGCCTTGATAGACTTCTTTGTAATCATCATAAGATTCTGCAATGTGCGAATCTGCCAAATCTGTTTCACTTTTTGGACGAATACCATAGTATTGTGAAACACTAAGCAATGTTCTTCCCTTACAGTCACGCTCGTTGCGTTCTGAGAATAAATATTTTAATCGCTCAATTTTCCAGTTTTCTGGGATCTGACCAATCCATTCTATAGCGCTTTCTTTATATTGTCTTTCCATACGATTTCGTTTAATGTAAAAGACTTTCCATGATTTCACTCTCTTTCTGCTCCAGTTCCTTTAGGATTTGGAAAATTTCACTGCTCGCTTTCAGTGGTGTATAGCGATAGAACTCACGTGTAAAAGGTATTTCGTAACCTATACGTGTTTTCTCCTCGTCGACATGATAGTCTGGAGCGTATGGTGCTACATTCTTTTCGAGATACACATCTTGATTTTCTTTCCAAGGGATAATTTCCGTGTCAGCAAGCTCAGTGTCCCAAACAAAAGTACGTTCACTCACATTGAATGGGTCTTCATAGACTTCCTCGACTGTTTCATCCTTAGTCCCAAGATACTGTCGTATTTTTTTAACCTGTGCCTTTGTTACTTTCAGAGAGGCTTTCTTCTTTATCTTTTGGAAAAAGTCACGGTCAATCATGCGTTGACCATCGAAATGTTCTTTGTATGTATCAACGAACGATTGCATAACATTCCGTTCTGATTCAGATAGCTTGACGCTGTTGTCAGGCATTACAGGATTTTCAAACACAAGACGAAGCGGACGGTCAATGAAAATTTTGCGGTACTTAAAGTCCTCATTGTCCTTAATACGGCTTTCAACTTGCAATTCGATTCCATCGGGAGTGGTATCTTTATATATGAAATCGTTGAAACCATGGTATGCTTGCATAATAAGATTGCGGCAGAAGTCTGAAATCTCAACACGCTTGTTACCAAGTGGTTTGCGACGCTTCTCCGAACACAGGCTGGCATCGATTAGCTGAACTTTTCCTTGTCGTTCTTTACTCTTGTTCTTAGTTACAATCCAAACATAAGTGGCAATACCCGTGTTGTAAAAGAGGTCTGTTGGCAGCTGTACAATGGCTTCCAACCAATCATGATCAAGCAGATAACCACGGATATTGCTCTCACCGCTTCCTGCATCGCCTTTGAAGAGAGATGAACCATTCTGGATGATGGCCATACGACCCTCATCTTTCAATTTTGCCAAGCCATTTAACAAGAAGAGCATCTGACCATCACCAATAGCAGGTAATCCAGGCTCAAAGCGTCCAGCACCGCCCAGCTTGTTTTCTTCTTCCACTTTTGCACGTGAAGGTTTCCATTCTATGCCGAATGGTGGGTTAGAAATAATATAGTCGAATTTGTAGCCAGAAAATTTATCGTCACCAAGGGTGTCACCTTGGCGCATATTGTCGGCATTACCGCCACGAATTAGTGTGTCGGCTTTTGCAATAGCAAATGTTTGGTTGTTCAATTCCTGACCATAGCTGGTGACTTCAGCTTCATAGTCGATCTGGAGAAATCTGTCTGTCAAACAAGAAAGCATCTGACTCGTGCCCATTGCCATATCATAAATAGTCGCAATAATGCCTTCTTCCTCCAGACGTTCTTCGTCATCGCCTACAAGTAATTCCGCCATGAGGTTAATGATGTCACGAGCTGTAAAGTGTGCTCCGGCCTGTTCATCATAACTCTCAGAGAACTTACGCACCAATTCTTCAAAGATGTAACCCATATCTACACTTGAAACCTTGTCCGCACCCAGATACGCTTTTGTCGTGCAGAACTCTTTGATGACAAGATAGAGTAGTCCATTGTCGGCCATTTTGTCAATCTCCTTTTGGAACTCCATACGGTAAATAATGTCAATGACATTTTCTGAGAAGTGATTGAGATATGACTCGAAGTTGTCCTTTATGTTATCGGCATCAGCCAACAATGTATCGAACGTGAAACGACTGAGATTATAGAATTTCTGACCCGCTGCACGCTCCAAGAAACCGCGTTTCATCTCAATCTTCTTTGCGTCAAGCTCTTTGTTCGTTTCCAAGACCTTATCACGTGTAGGAGCCAATGTGTCCTCAAATCTTTTGATAACACACATTGGGAGAATTACGTTGCCGTACTCGTGAGGCTTATATACCCCCACCAACTTATCTGCTATAGCCCAGATAAGGTTTGCTTTCTCTTGAACGTTGACTGTTGTCTGCTGTTGTTTATCGTCTATGCTCATATCAATATTAGATTTTCTTATTTGTTAATTTTCTTATACCGTGCAAAATACGGATATTTTGTTTTTGTCCTTTTATCTGTATTATGACTGATTTCTGTCAGCACCATTTTACCAGATACCCACGAGGTAATTTTGACATAGCACTCTTCACAATGCCATACACCTTCTTCATCTTGTATTGGTACAAACTCACGATTCAGATACTTTTTAAATCCATCTGCTTCGATATTGGTAGATTCTTCACGCTGAAGTTCATTGCATAATAGCAAATTTACTTCTTTATCATCGTGCTTAGTTATATACTCGGAAAACCAAATGATAACCTCACAGATTTGTAGAGTAAGTCCGAAGATGATGAATCTTGATTGAGCAGTTCTGAAAATACCCTCAATTTTCTGCAAATCATCTTCTTCTAACTCTACAGTATGAGAATGAATATTTCCAAACTCCAGAATAGACCGAATGATGTTTTCAATGTAATCGGGAACAATTCTTTCACCCTTTTCTCCATATCGAACACCAGATTTCTCCGCATCTTTCCCCGCAAGGTACAGAGAACACTGATTTAAGTTCACTCTTCCATCAGTTATGCATTGATCAGGAACAAGTCCAACTATATTACAAGCTCTAAACAGATACTCTAATAACTGTCGTAGTTGGTTGTAGTGATAGACAGGCTTGAAGTTTGGCTCTTTAGCAGGATAGTGGAGGGGCAAGAGAATGTCCATCAGTATGGATTCCACATAATGACACACCCCTATTTTATCCAATCCAGAGAAAACATCTTTATACAGAGTCTTTACCTGGCGGCTATCACTATTTTCAATAGCCTTCAGTATGTCCTCAACCAATTTGACATCATCATCGCCTTTAACATAGTAATCTCCAAACAAATCCTTGAAGTTTTTATCAGAAGTCAAGTCTGGCTGACCTGTTGAGATAAAATAAGGAATAGCTCTTCTTATAGATAGCTCGTCAAGTCTTTGCTTTGCCTTACCGAGACCAACCAGCGAGGCTGTTTCATTATCATTTTCATCGAACATCTTGGCATCCAGTAAAACTGCATCCCAGGAATCGATGTCTCGCTCAAATGCTTCCATGCCTTCTTTTCTGGTACGGAATGGTTTTAAGTAAAGACCATGTAGCTCTTTACACTCAAGTTGAAAAGTGGTCATTTTGTCCCACTCATCATCGATCCAAAGTATATTGTACTTGTTATTCGCCATATTTCTTCGAGATAGGTAATAGTATTCTTACTACAGTTTTTTCTCCGTCCATAAAGACATCATAATCTCCATGATAGTGTTCCACAATTGATTTGACCACATATCCACCTCGGCCAGAACTTCCCGTGATGCCAGCTTTTTCACCTAACAAACCATATCGGTTCTTATCCATCCCTTTTGGTAACGGCGTTCCATTGTTTGAGAAATCTATCTGGAACATGTCTCTCTCAGCATTGATTGTTAAATCTATGCCAATAAAGTAATCATCACGCTTAGGATTCGTGAAACCATGGGCACGAGCATTTTCAATGATGTTACGTACCATTCTTTCAAAATCCAATGGCGCAATATCTATGATAAGCGGAACTATATCATCTTTCTTTAGCTCTGTTTTGAACGATATAAAATCGTTCAATAGAGAGGTGGATTTGCGCCATATCTTATGAACAGGTAAGCCGTATTCTTGAAGAGCATTGTCATCGCAGTCATATTCTAAGGTATAGCCAGACACCTCTTTGTCATTATTGTTTTCCAAATCGTAGAGAAACTTATCCACATTAAATGCCTCTGGTGTGCCAAATTTTTCCTCTTCACTGAAAATACCAATGAGCTCAGATAACTTGTTCAGCGCAATGTGATATTGATCTAACAGAGAGGTCATTTTCTCTGTAAAATTCTCTATATTTTCTGAATTTGACACATAGTGTCTCATGATTCTTTCAACAGAACCCAATTCTCGCAAATATGGACGCATATCATGCTTACGAGTTCGGATTATATTGATATATTCAGCTTTCATGCTGTCAATTACTTCTAGTAGTCCTAGTTCTTTTGCTTGACCTAATTTGGCCTCCTTTTTTCTTGCAAGAAACAGTTTCTTCTGTTCTTCAATTGTAGGAGGAAAATATAAGTTCATACGCAAAATAGAATTCCGAGTGAAATTTGGGATGGCAACACCTGCAGGCATTATTTGTACATCCGATAACTCACAACAGAGATAACCTTTATCGATACTGAGGTCGGAGAGTCTAAAAGCAGCGATATTTTTACTTACAAATATCGGGCTTTCTTTAGAAGCATCACAGAATGTTGGCTTTAATGCCCTAATTGTTGACAGCAAAAGGACAGGCTCGCTGCACTTAACTGTATTTCTTAGATCTTCTCCAACTGGAAAATCTGATGGGGATTTGATATAGTCATAAGGAGAATCTGAAAGGTCTGAAATTTTCACTACCGGACCTTTGGCATCATCAAAATGTCGTTTCAAGTCAGGGGTATCTACAATTTCACTTAAGGTTCTTCGTACATATCCTTCGGGATGCTCTCGTTCCAATGAATCACTATACACATTTACATCCCAAGACCACTGACCATCTTTAATTTGGTCAATTGAAACTTGTAATGTCTTAGTATCATTCTCTAATGCAGACAGGATTGCTTCAACATCTAAAATACGCTTTTTGCCCACTTCTGTAAACAATGAACTGCCATCTATCATACGAATAGGTTCATCAACAGAGTGGCTTTTACGCAATACTATTAAAGCTATTGGTATGCTTGTATGAGGCAATATACCCGATGGCAAAGTGATGATAGTGTCGATATAACCTTTGGAAGTGAGTTCATGGCGCAGTTCCTCTTCTCTATTAGAGAAAAGCACGGACATTGGAACATATGTGAACAGTTCTCCTTTCTCAGTGGTGGATAACTCAAAACGTCGCAAAGCGACCGTATCAGAAAACTCTGTACGATTAAATATAGACCCAACCATGTCCATTTTCATTCTGAATGGTGGAGTTGAGACAATAGCGTCGTATTTGGTAGAAGGCCAATTTGCAACATCACCTTGCTTCAAAGAAATCAGATTATCGCGTTCAGACAAAGCAGCTCTTATTGAAGCCAGCTCCCACATGATGGGATTGATTTCAATAGCCTCAAACTTTGTGTAATGAGCTATACCTGTTGCGTATGAAAGTGTACCTGCGAAAGGATTAAATATAGTATCGCACGAAGAGCTAATGAGAGCTGCTACCAATTTTGTCATTTCTTTGGGCTGTGAGAATTCACCATAAGCTTTACCCATAGTTGCCATATATTGTTGAATGGCAAAATCGAACATTTTCAGATAGTCATTTGAACTCAAATTCCACTTTATTAGTTTCTCGGCTATCGAGAAAACATATATAGGATCACTAATCTTGCGCAGATCTTTTGCATACTTTGATATAATCGTATAAGCATTATCTTCTTTCAGCAATCTTGAACAAATACCTACATTTAGTATGCCTTTTTCTTCCCATGAAGTACTCGTATTGCCTGATAAGGTGTCAACATAGGATATATCCATAAACAACAATACATCAGGGTCATTGCTCTGTATATTAAAAGTCTGACAGAGATTCCTTGTTTTAGCCAGATACAATAATGCACCGAACATCTTCAGCGACACAATCGTATTAGGCTGAAACGAACGAGTAGCAGAAAGGTATTCCCAAACTAACTCCTGTAAACCATTTACTTTGTTTTCATTCATAGGATTCTTCATTCTCTGACAGATTTTACAAGTTACACAATCAATTTTCACTGCAAAGGTCGCAACTATCTGTGCAATCTTTCTGCACAGATAAATATTTCTTTAAATTTTCAGCGATTTTTTTCTTGAAATCCTCCCTTAACCACGTCGGTTGAAGGACTTCTACTTGTGGAAAGAAAGAAAAGATGCATGAAAACAACTCGTTGTTTGGACGGACATCTATCTGAAGGACGCAATTATCTTCAGAGATAGTCTTTTGGCTTCGATGGATAGGTTTCGAAACGATATAAGGAAATCTGTCTTTCTCAAATTTCAGCACGATGTGCTCAACTTCCGCATTCTCTGGAACAGTCACACCTATCACATCATCAAAATAAGTCTTGAAATTGATGGTGGTATTAGGGATGAATGTTGAATCGGAGAGTGACAGTTTCACTATTCTATCCAAAGCACGATTTGCGATTCTATCACCGTGAGCTGATTGTTCCAAACCAAACAAAAACCAACGATTGTTGAACTCCTTGACATGGTATGGGTGTATTGTCACAGACTTCTCGTTTCCCTTGTAGCTACGATACTCAATTAATAGGGGCTGGTGATTGATAGTGGCATCAATGATAGTAGTGAGATGTTCCAATCCCTTCAACTGCTCATTTTGGTCAAAAGCGATATAGTCACCCTTGTTCGCCTTAACACCAAATCGGTATTCAAGATTTGAAATTACCTCTTCCAACCATGCGTTTCCAGGGATACCTCTGAAACGACCAAGCATCTCTATAGTAGTACGAAGCTTCTCAACTTCCTCATTACTCAAATCACTGTTGAAAATGGAGAAGTCTGGATCTGAATACCGATAGTAGCATTTCTTTCCATCATAAGGAATGGCCTCGATAGGTGCATCATAAAATACTCGATCTTTCATATATGATATATCAGCACGTATTTGGCGAAGGCTGACTGTCTGCCCATATATATCAAGAAAAGCCTCATTGACTTTGTCAACAAGTTCCTCGATGTCGTAATAGTGATGACGGTCACTGAAACATTTGTCTAATATCCTATAGCGCAATAACGCATTCTTATTTACTGGCATACATAACTTTGTATTTTTAGAATTAAGGTTTGTTTTTCAGGATGGTGGAATCATCCATTCTAACCAATTCGCCAATATCGCATTTTAAAGCTTTGGCAATCTCAATAAGGCTCTCAAGATTGGGTTGCGAGGTGTTTGTAACCCATCTTGATATTGTGGCAGTGTCTTTGTTTAACATCTCGCTTAAATCTTTATTGGAGACCATACGCTCTGCCATGACTACCTTGATTCTGTTTAAGGGCTTTGTTTCCATGTTACCTCTAATTATATTTATATACGTTACAAAAATACATATTTTTGCTGAGAAAATCAGTGATTTAGATGCTGTTTTTTTTTAATTTAATGCAAAATAATTGATATTTGAGTCAATTTATGGGCGGAAGTTTGTATTTTTGCATCATTATAAGTCACTAACTGAAAGTTGCGAATTACGTAAAAAAAGGCATATATGAAGCAGATAGCTACGCCTCTTTATGTAAATATTACCAAGGAGAAGAAAAGTGTCCCGACAAATGGAAGGATGATGTCAATGGTAGGTTTGGTATGGAGAGATGATGTTCTGTAAGGAACACATTGATATTGAACATTGGAGACAATATGCGGAAAAGATCATGAAGTCTTTAAGTAAGGATAAGAAGGAACTTGCCCAAAATCTTTCAATATATCAGTTTGGTATGGTACTTTATATCGAGATGCTGTTTAGTAAATGACGACCTTATGATGATATGAAATGGATATTAGGGTATTAATATAGGAAATAATAAATTATGATGATAATAAAGCTCAAAGAACTAATGACTCTGAATGCTGAAATGAATGTCGCAGAGATAGAGTCACGATTTACTCAAATAGCTAAATTGTTGTTTGAAAATTTTGCGATACAAAAGGGAGAAAAAATCTATCTTTTCAAAGAAATTGAGTTTTATTTCTATAACAAGCATCATCGTGACATCATCACTCATCCTCGTTTCTCTGATTCTTTGTATTGGTATATAAACGATTTTGGAGGAATTGATTTGAATTTTCCAAGTGAAATTTGTAAAAAAGATTGGACTGACAGCACTGGAAAAAAGGTAAATAAGTACATATTGGATGACAGCTCTTATTTTGGAGGTATTCTGATCCGTCAATTAATCAGCGAAGATAAAAAAGAAATTTTAGAAGGTCCTTGGGCTTGTGCAGAGCTATTTAGGCTCCATCAGGCTATGGAACAGGATTATAATTTTCCTTCTCTTATAGAACGCAATAATGGTATGGTTGGATATATCTGTAAACCCAGATTGAATCTTCTTGCCAGTAAGCAAACTATTGAAAAGAAAGTCGATTATATACTTGGAGAATATCTATCGCATCCTGAAAGTGATGAATTATACAAAGACTTTTCCATCTTTAAGAATAAGCGATACAGATATTTACGATGTGACCAGTTGTTACATGATAGTGAAACAAATGAAATCTATCTTTCACCCTGGTTGAAGGATAAGCAGGATGGACATCCTGAATTTTATCAGCGTCTGACTAATCTCCTGAAGGATTGCGACATAGAACCCAAAGAGTTGAAATGCACCAGAGATTATTGGGCACGCGACTATATGCCTATCCAGTTGAGTGATAACGAGTTCTTGAAGTACCAATATTATCCGGACTATCTGATGAAGAGCAACAATCCAGAGTATGCTGATACAAGGACCGAATGTACTGACGTTCTACGTGGAATGGGAATAAACTGTCGTTCAACAAAGCTAATAATTGACGGTGGGAATATGGTTCCATGTGGTCCTTATATTGTCATGACAGATAAGGTGTTTACTGAGAATGGTAAAGAAAAAGGTGATGAAATGTTCAAAGCAGAATTAGAGTCAGAACTTGGACATCCTGTGATTATAATTCCATGGAAAATGCATGGTGACTTTAATGCTCGTGATACAGACAAGTATGGTCATTCGGATGGGTTTGTCAAATGGTGTGGTGGTAACCGTATCCTGATGGGCAATCATGGAGATCAATATCCGGAAGAAGCTGCTGTTATCCGACACATTCTTGAAGAATATGGCTTTGATGTCACAGAGATACGATTTGCGGACAAGGTTGTTTCGCCACGGACTGACTTTAATTGGGCTTACATCAATTTCTTACAAGTCGATAACAAGATTTTCATGCCAATATTCAATATTAAAGAGGATGCTATTGCTTGGCAATATATACATGAAGCATTCCCTGATTGCGAGATTCATCAAATTGAAATGGCTGAAGTAGCAGAGGAAGGTGGTGCTTTACATTGTATCAGCTGGAACATTCGGAGATAATGGAATTTAGCTTAGAGAGGAAGCTGCATTTATATTGACTTATGTAATTCATTTAAGCTAATTCTTTGTAAATTTGTAGATTAAATTATGGAATTTATATGAGTAGGTATTTAATCATATCAGTATTGGCAATGTTTGTGGCCATCCCTCGAATTTATGCTCAGTCACAAGTTCGAATGGCTTTACCTAAAACACAGACGATGGTTCACAATTCTCTATCCAAAAGCAGGGCAAACAAAAGCAAAAGGGCAAATGCTAAATTTACTATCCCCAAAGACTTGCTTGCTAAGATGTTTGGATTTTGTGGAGTTTCAGTCTCAAATGACACTACCGGTTGGGCTTTATCCGTTGATACTTGTGCGACCAAAAGAGAGGTGAAGAAGTCGTTGTCAGAAATAACGGATAACGAACTTACAGCTTTGGATGTCTTGAATATGTTAGTGCCAGGAGCATTCTCTGATAAGGAAAAAGAACAATGGAAATCATTACCGAATGAAACCAGAAAGGCTATAATAGGTATGGTGTTAACTCCTGGAGGAACACAGTGGGATGCATTAAATGAGGCTCAGAAGGCTGTTATACATGAATATAGTAATGGAAAATAAGCCAAAAGTTCCATTGCTTTGAGAGAGAATTTTAAGTTTAAGTTAATATCCGTTCATTGGACATGTAGTTTTGTCACGTTAACGAGGTTCACATTCGGCATATTCATCCTAGTTTAATGTGAATTTGAGAAATTAAAAAAAGGAAAACTCATGTAAGTGAGATTCTTAATGTAATTTAGTTAAGATCATATCACCGACAGACTTACGATCTGTCCAATAAGTTCCTTCCAATGTCTTGTCCTTTTCCTTGTACCTCAGCCTTGCTGTTCCATAATGTATTTGACTTCGTCCTCTTATTGTCACATCAGGTATATTAATGTAACTATATACGAGTTCTTTGTGCCCACGCATTTCATCAAAATCAAATGAGGCACATATAGAGTTACTATAGCTCTCATTCGTTTCAATGAGAACCTGAATTTGAAGAAATGTTTGTCTAATCTTTATTTTTATCTTTTTTTCTTGATCTGTACCGTTCCAATTAAAAAAAATATGTCCTTCCCATTCTCCTTCTAAACAAGGGAATGGGACAAGCCATCCTTGAAAAATAGACCATTTCCACATCCATTTATTAAGACAATAACCAATTATTGAAACAATTGACAAAGACGTTCCAAAATCTTGCCATAATACATTTATATACAACTGGCCATAATGTCCACGTAGCAACCCTATGATAATAAATGTTGCAATAAATGTTCCTCCAAGTATTTGGATGAATCTCTTAAAATTGTAGTTTCCCATTTTACTTATTATACTCTAAATAATTCCATAAATTATACATAAATGAATTTATATCTTGCCTTGACCATTTGTGTCCAAACATTAAATAAAGACATTCTGAGACCTCTACCCATTTAGTCCAGTCTTGAGAATCTTCTTTGGTTTTAGACCAGAAATAATAAATATACTCTCGTAAAATTTGGTTCCAATCACATTCTTGGGCGATATGAAAATTGCTATTAGGATAGTTATAAGTCAAACATTCCAGCAGGAATGATGTTATGTTTGCATTATTATAATACCCCTCATCCTTCATCCGAATATGTAAATTCTTGACAATTCTTACTAATCTTTTAAATCTGCGAGAGGTATCATTGTTCTTTAACACTCCATTCTTCAGATGTTGCTTTGGAAAATTGATTATTTCTTTGCCATCATTGTCTGCATACAATATTACTCCTTCATCATAATGATAGTGATAGTCTCCATATCTCCTATATTTCCAAGTAGGTACAACATCTATCTCTACGCGATATGTATTTTCTTTTATGTGAATACATTTATTTTTGCGTACAACATTATTCCTACCAAAATGAGATACTAGAATTCTTTCAACATCATTTTTAAACTGAGTATAAGAATAAGTCGAAGGATTAGTCAATCCATATTCTTCCCTAGTTTTCCCTTCAGGAATTTTATAATAAAAACCTCCTGTATAACATACATTAATATCGATGTCGCTATTATTCCGTATATTTGTGTTATTTGCGTACGAACCTTGGCCAAAAACGTCATAGTTTCCAGATGCTAATGTGTAATTTGCCAATGCATTTTTTACTGCATTTTCTGCGTTCTCTAGTTTTTGCTCTTCAGTTTCGCTAGCTGGGCGAGCCATTGCAGTCAGCTGTTCATTTGTAAATTTTGCCATCTCGTATATTTTTTATGATACATATAACAAAGATATGAAAAATCTGTGCAGTCTATCTGCACAGCTGATATTATTTTTTTTAGGAATCAAATAAGAGCATAAATTCAGCATATCGTCGTCGCTCGATGGAAGCAATCTTTTTGCCACGCCAGTGGCAATACTTCACATAGTCATTTTTTATATTCCTATCTCCAGAATCGAGTTTCTTTAGAATTGTACTTTTGGGGTATTTACCTTTTAATCCTAACAGCTTGAAGGCTCCTACATTATAAGCTAATGCTGCGAGCAAAAGAGAATCTTTACCATATGGACGAAACAAGGAACATAGTTCTTTGAGGTCTTTGCGAAGAAGAGACTCTGCTTCTGTAGCAGTCATGTCAGATGAATATCTTTCTCCAGGGCGCAGTCTATGGCCATATCCTACATAGGGATAGTCCTTTTTTTTATGTAAGCCCTCATAGAAGCTGATACAACAGACTGCTCTTTCAAAAGGTGGAAGGTCGAAAATCGTTAGGGTTTTAGAGAGTGGCTCAGACGGCGTTACCGTCTGGCCATTAACTCTCATACCAAATATGAATATGACAAAAGCTGCTATTATCCTGAAACTCATTTTACTTTAAATTTTGTTATCTCGTCAATCATGTTCTTTACATCAAGATTAACACTCACGAAGTTCTGGTACAGAATACGTTCCTTGGCATCCTTTGAAGGGAAGGTGTAGAATTTCGGTATCTGATAATTCTTATAGTTCACTTCCTCTTCGGCAATCTTCTTCATATCGAAATCAGTTTTGCAATAGAACTTGGATGTTTGGAACTCGGCAGACTCCTGAATATTCATGCTATCACCACGTCCTGTCTTGGTCTTGATAAAATCACGGGCAGACTGGCCACAGATCCATCCGGTGGGCATATCTGAAATTTTACTTGCCGGAACAAGGCTGTCCATATTCTCATTGAGATTGATGGAGGTCTTGTCACGGTCAATGGTTACACCTTTTTTTAGCTGGACAATCTTACCGAAGATGTCGTTAGAAAGCCACTCCAAAGTCTCTTTTGCTCTTGCTGAGCCACTGACTACGTTACCCACTGTTGTGATAACTTTCTGCATACCCACTTTCCCATAATCGGATTCGAGCTGCGGCAGTTCCTGAAAGCCCAGTGTAACACTGACCTTGTTGCTTCGGGCGGTACCAATCAGTCGGTCTATTTTGTGAAAATAGAGTGTAGGCAACTCATCCACGATGATGCTCACAGGAATATTCTTACCTTGACCGGTATTCACACGGGTGACAAGACGGTTCAGAATCAGCGCATTCAAGGCACCGATAATGCTTTCCATCTCCGGGTCATTGGCTATTAACAGATAGCTTGGATTCTTCGGATCAGACACCTTCAGGTCAAAATCATCACCATCCTTATGGAATATCCAATAGGATTCCTTGGTGGCCAGACGAGATGTATAGACACGCAGCGTACCAATCATACCTTCCAACTGTTCCATCGCCTTGTTCTTCATGGCTGTTTGGAACGGCCCCAATAGGGGAGCTACTTCAGGGTCAGTCTCCAATACCTCAAAGATGGTCTGATAGTCTTGATTCAGAAAGGATAGGATATGAGGCATGTCGCTGTATTTCCCCAACCAATACTCAGGTTCCACTTCCTTGCCTGTTTGGTCAAATACTCGGCCTGTAGGCTTGGGGCGGTGCGTCTTCGGCTCTGTGGTCATCTCTGCTATGAGGGCATGGCCGTCCTTGTCGTAAGGTACTTTCTTATAGTTAACAAAGAAATAGATACAAGCAGCGAGGAAGTTTACGGCGGAAGTCTGGAAGAACTGGTCGCTACCGCCACCGCCTTCTTTCTTTCCTTTCTGCAGTGATTCCAACAAGGTCTCAGCAGTTTCGCTGGCAGCAGCAAGATTTCCGATATACTTCTGTTGGATAGGATTGACGCGTCTGGAATACTCTACATCCACAAAGTTGATGATATTGAATTTACAGTCCCTGGGAACTTTCCCAGCTTTTTGGTTTATCTTATAATGATAGTATAATTTCTGGGCGAGTGTCGGAAACTTATAATCGTACACAACCATGGCAAAACCTTTTGCACTATGCTGCCGTATGAATGGCTCGATAATTGAGAACGTCTTACCTGAACCCGGTGTTCCGACAACCCACGTGCCACGGAAGGGATTGACAATGTTCACCCATCCTTTACGGAATTTTCCCTTGTAATAATAACGCATGGGTATATTAACACTGTATTTGTTTTCCTGCAATTCCTGACATTGCTCGAAAGACTCGTTCTCAAAGTTGAAACGGTCTTTCATAAGTCCTTCCTTTAAGAACTTGGATATATTGTCAAGGGCTACATGTATACATATTGTACCGATGATTGACGCAACCATATACAACCAGTAGTTCAAACTGATTGTATAGAATTTCATACCCATACTTTGGCCGTAAAGCCAAATAGACAATATCAATACAACGAGTCCACCAAATAATGGGTAGAATACCTGATGACGAGCATCAAATTCCAGATGCTTCTTATTACGTGTTCCTATACAGGTGATGCAGATAAGTATAAAGGTGGCTATTTTACTCCATATAAGGTTGCCGTCCTGATAAATATACCACCGTTTTATACGGCCATGAATATCGCACAGAATGCCACCCCAATAATCCAGTAGTTCAGGATTAATGGCATATTCGAAAAATTCCACTATCAGTGACAGATAAATCAAGTAGCGGAATATTTTATACGTGGTCTGTAGTTCTTTAGTTTCTTCCATTCAAACGGTTCTTTAATCAATTGTATAATGTGATGATTGGTCTGATTTTATGTGCTTGTGTTTTCGGCGTTTCCTGAATGGCTCCAGAGGCAAGTGAGAACAACCATGCTTTATCGGTTTCCTGCTCCTTTACTTCTGTTGATGTCCAATACCAGCATTCATCAGGATTGTCCTGTATCTCATCTCCACCACATTTACGGATATATTCATTAATCTTATTTCTTACTTCATACAACAGGTATAACTGAGCAACGGAAGGGATGTAGGCGCTCTGTCCATATTGCCACATGTCAAAAACAGCTTCGGCTGCAGGCGAAGTATAGGTAGAATACATGGCATGGGTATTGCTGTTCCCATCGAAGGCTGCCAGGTCTGCGGAAGTATCATGCTTTATTCCAATACTATCAGAGTAGGCGCAAGGCTCTATATCTTTCAGATAGACTGCATATCCAGTACCTTCAATATCCTCTTTTTGATTGACATAGAAAACCACGGCTATGGGTGTCTTTTCCTGTGCTTTCATTTCCTCATATCTGACGACCTTTCCATCGGTACACAGGATGTCTCCAATCTTCATTGAGGTATCCGGAGAGTCCTGATGTGCATCACATGATGCTATGGTTGCCGCCATAAAAGCGGCACAAATGGTGTGAAATATCTTCATCTTCTTTATCTTTTTGATGTGGGTATTTTAAATCCTATTACTATACCAGTTCGGAACAAATCCTTACGGTCAGGGACGATAAGGTCGCATTTGGCCTGAATATACAGTCCCCAGCCATGACGGAGTGATAAATTATGCTCGTAACCGGCATGAATACCGGCAATGAATTTGTCTGTGTCACTGCCTCCAGAAGCTCCTATGCGCAGATTCCCGTAATGGTTACGTCCTCTGACTAAACAAGGTTTGTATGCGACTCCAATTCCCCATGTCCGATAGTTGTTCCAAAATGAATAAGGACAGATATGACCACATGAAGCACATTCGTCCCATTTAATGTAGCCGTTGATGAAATACTCCCAAGCGTTATGGTGACGTGTTTCATGTTCCCATGCGATGGTAGCATCCAGCCCACGTTCATAAAGTGCACCAACTCCCAAGGATAAACGGTCACTGTGACTTTGTGCAAATGAAGAAATGGTACAACTGAGTACCATTATCAATGATAAGATGATTTTCTTCATGGCTTATTCCTCCATCATTAGACATGAGTTGAAAGAGTCCGCATACAGCACATCTTCATAATCGATGTCAAGGCTGATGGTTCGGCCACTGATTTGTTTCTCAGAAAGTTCAATAGTCAGGACTTTGTCATTGGGGAAGGTCATCTTCTTCAGAACTATGACATTTCTGTATCCATGCTTGAAACTTTGGGCCGTTTCGAGTGCCAAGACCGGAGTCAGCTCTATCATCTGTGCGTTGGTTGCCTTGGATATTTTCTTGTCGTTTAGCTTGATGCGCAACTCATCGATGTCAAACCGTATGTTGGTGCGGTTCTCTATGCTGAAATCCAAAAAGAAATATTCACCAACTGAGTAGATGTTATTCAACCGCATAGTCATACGATGCTGTCTGGTACTCACATTACGTATTCTCGCAGGGGAGTTCCATATCGTTCTGGCATATCTAGTCATCTCTTCTGTACTCATTGAGACTGCCGGGTTGTGGTATAGAATTTTCTCTGCCGGCTGGATTTGTTTGTCAGACACTGCCTCCTGCATACGTGTAGTATAGATGAGTGCATATTGTGTACGATAGCGTTCTGTTACAATCGTCACAATGGCAAGAATATCTCCATCGGCATGTATGTCAGCTCCTTCTTTAGGTTTAAGACGGATGGTATTGTTGATGGGCTGGTCTCCAACAACGGCATCAGTGGAGATGTCTACAAAGCGTACTGGTTCTGTGGCTGTGATAACAGTTGTCACATTCTCATTAACGGTGAGCTGCTCGATTTCCTGATACGTCTGCTGAGCCATAGAGGGGAAGGTTGCCAAAACACATACCGCCAATGCGCCGATTCTTTTAAAAGTCTTCAGTTTCATAATATCTACGTGCTTAAATTATTTTTCTTTGTTGTTTGAACGAGAATTAATGAGGTAAACGAAAGTGCCATATTTGAGCTTGGCTTTATTTTTTTTGATTGCCTTGCTGAGGGCATTACTGCTTTTCTGGACTGCATTGGAAATAGCTTGCGCTCCCCATGATGCCAGACTGTTTCCAGATGTGGTTGTATTGGTGAGTGTTGATGTATTGCTTAGCGCACCGCTACCCACGTCTTTTGTAGTTTTACGGAACTGGCTGCTTGGAACATACAGTCCTTCTAATCCGTCTGTATCATAGAGGGCAAGGTTTACTTTGATAATCTCACCATCTACCATGATGCTTGTAACATTGCCTTTAACACGTTGTGAGCCAAAACCGCTCATAGTTGCATATAGGTATGAACCTTTGGGTACAACAACTTCATTGATTTCCACATCATCTATTAATCGGAGACGGACTCTTGAGCCGTCAACTGCCTTGATGTTTTCATCTATGATGGCTTTAATCAACTTCTGTTCTTTTTCATTCTCACATATAGTGTTGAAATAGTCGGACGTCACTCTGACTTTCTTGACCACTTCCAGGGGTTCATCGTTATTTTCTTTTTCATCAGACACTTCCAGATTCTTTTCATTCCTCTTTGTAAGTGTATCCGTATCAGTCGGCAAATTTGTAGCTTGCAGACCTTGTAATCTGGCTTGGGCAATAGCCCGGTTCAGCTCCTCCATGGCTTCTTGCTCACGTTGTTTACTGAGGGCTAAGCGGTCTTCTTCAGAAGTACCGTCGCCTTGTGCGACTTCCTGACCTTTCTGTGCGCTCTCCTGTAGTTGTCTTTGCATCTCAGCGAGTTTCTCGGCTTCCTGTTTCTGAGACTCCAATTGTTTAAGCTCTTCTTCTGAATATTTTGAATCATACTCTTCTTTGTTGTCTTCTTCATTACGGTCAATGTTTCCTAAAGCAGTATAGTCATCTATTTTCCCATATGATTTAAGCATATTGTCATACTTATTGCCAATTCCATCGCCTTTCATGTTGGCATCAGGCAATTCCGGATTCAGATAATCAGTCGTAGTGAGTCCGTTAGGAGTCTCTGCCTTCTCCGTATGAAACAGATCTATGACAAAGTAACCGACAAACAACAGGGGAAAGTAGATGATTATTGGAATCATATACTTTGGCTGCTTCCAGTTAATTTTCTTCAGTGCGTCCATCGTTCTTTATGTTTACGTTGTTATTATTAGATTCGTCATAGGCGGTAGAAGGTACTTCGTGAACACGGTTGGATGTTTCATTGCCCTTGTTATAATGTTTACGCCATATCAACTCCTGCCTTTCTGTGGCACTTTGGACGGATTGCTGCCTGTTAAACACAAATGCCATTCTGTAGATATTCAGACATAGACAGAGTATGATAAGTCCGAAAACAATGACTAGAAACAGTTTCCTGTGGTTGTTGGCAAAGTTCTGAACCGTTCCGGCAAGCACATCAAGTTTCATCATACGTGCGAACTTGCGACCGGCATTGACTTCATTTTCGTATCTTTGCTTATATTTCGGATCATCCTTATCTGGCATCTTCTCTCCAACAAATAACTTTTTCCATCCCATATTAGTAGTTCATTTTGTTCTTTTGTTCAATATCCTTATTCATAAGTGTCCTCCAGTTTGTGATAAGCAATCCGTGAGGGTTATTGTCAGTTCTTGGTACACGTTTCAGCTGACCTGCAGTGACCAGTTCTCTGGTAAGAATGCTTGTCCGTCGTTCAATACGCTGTTTGCCATAATACATGAACTCCATCTTTTCCTTATCGAATTTTATACTGTCGCAGAATATGCTGAACACAGCACTCGTACCCATAATATTCGAGTAGAATCCTTTTTCCTTCAATGTATTATACTGGGCAAGACCCGTTTCGTCCACTAAATACATGGCTTTGTCCATTGTGTACTTGATATATTTGTCGTCTGGAGCCAGGGTGAAAAACAGATGGTGGAACATCTCGATGTGAGACTTAGCTTCTACATCAAGCGTTTCGTCCATTGTGCTCCGATGAACAAGGATAGGCACATTGCCGTCCAAAACATAGACTTTCTTATGGGCATCCGAGACCATTGTCCTGGCTGTCCAAATGCTGGAGATGCAGATGATGATGCAGCCTGCAAGGAAAAGGGAACATATAATCAGCACCAGCTTGATTTTGTTTTCAAGATTCTTAATTACCATAATATTCCATATTGATTTATTGCTTACATTACTTTGCTAATCATGCCTTGGGTTGATACTTTGGCTTGCTGTGCAACTCCTTCACCAAAGTTTCGAGTTGAGAATGCTGTATCACCTTCCGGTATCATCCATGCGGCTAAATCAGGTACAAGGTTGAGACATTTTAGTGCCACAATACTTGCGGCCATGAGATAGCCGGCTGAGAAGAACGAGTTCTGCAGATAGGCAGCCATAGTCTGTTCACTTTCGGTAATGGCAGTCAGATTCTCCACCTGTATGCACAGGACAATGTCAAATAGGAGCAGTACATAGAATCCAACAAAGTACAGCATAGCTCCGTAGAAGTGTACGGTCAGATAACGTATGAGCCACTTTGCCCAAGCACCTTCCCATTTGGGCAGAAGACTGAATGCCCACTGTATCGGCCCGAAGATGGTCAGCATCCCCAACAGGATTTGCTGACAGTAGATGGTAGCCCACCAACCGATGCGATAAACTATCAGAGCGATGAGTATAATGATTTTATCTAGTCCGACCACTGCACCAGCTGTGAGTGAAGTAAACCATAGTCTGGATGCGTCCTTTTCCATGTTGGTCACTTCTTCAACACCGGTCTGTTCCATCGTGGACTCAATAAGATTCGGATCGGACGTTCCTGAATGTGCTACGTCTGCCTGAGCTTGCAAGGATGTATAGAGAGTGTCCCTGACATAAATGAGTTCCTGGACTTCCTCAAACTTATCTTCTATCTGTAAGGATTCTGCCTGATAAAGGTCATGAGTATATGAACCGATACAGTTAGGAATGTAAGAAAGAAAGTCGAGGAAGCACCAGCTGCTTCCGCTGTTGGTTATACCCGTATCTGCAGGTGGATACCACCAACATAGAATAACGGATATAGCTAATGGCCTGAACAGTTTCATTACGCCCAAAGGCTCATGCTTTACCATCATCTTATAGGCTATATTTCCTGCCACTACAATAGAGAACAGAGCTGCGAGAGCCATGCACATTTGTAGGATCCACCAGAACGGTCCTTGTGAGCCTGTGAATGTGGCATCTGTAAGGAACTCGTTTGTCTGGAAAATCACGTCATCAATCTCTTCTTCAAGAATATTGATACCGAAATCTGAGAGTATATTTGAATCTGCCATGATTTTAGTTTCCTTTTTATGTTATAATTCTCTGTTAGTTGTGCCCTCCTGAATTTAGCTGCCCGGCTTCTCGCCAACGGCTAAATGCTTCGGTTGCATGAGAAGCAGCATCAGTTCGTCTGTTCAAGCGGGCAGCCAACAAGGAAGCCGTCTTGTTCCTGTTGCTTAACTGAATCAGATACGCTATGAGAATTTCATTCTGATGCTCTATGTCAGCATATATCGCAAGGTATTGTCTTTTCCTTTGGGCGTTTGGCATATAAGCGTCCTGGGTTTCTTTAATGGCTGTCTGGAACATATTGTAGTATTCGTTCCATCGCGTTTTATCATTTGCCGTACCTCCAGAACTGATGATGCGGTTGATATTCTTTTCAAAGTCTGATAGCTTTTTATTCACTTTGCTGCCTTCTGCAAGCCAGGCTATATCAATCTGTCTATCGGCAATATTGAGAGCTTCAATTTCTGCCCGCTGAGTCAGTGACGCTTGAATGCTGTCAGCTAAATCTACCTGTTGGTATGATTCTACACCAGCCAGTGTCCTAAAGCTCAGCTTGTTTTTACTTGCTGCCGATTTCTGGTAGCTGTTATGAAAGAGGGTGTAGTAGAAAGCAGGGGTTAGTCCGCCAACACCTATTTCCTGAACTGTAATCTGATTCATCTTTGTAGCATCGTGGTTGTATGTCACATAAGACTGGGCAACTGCTTTGAAACAAAGCAGCATTGCACATAAACATAATGTTGTCCGATAACTGATAGAATGTACCATATCTGTTGAGTTTTAAATTGTTATTTAATATCCTAAATAGCCCGCAACTTTCCACCGGCCAAAAGCATCATTAATAATCTCTTCCTTGGTCTTTGCACGATAAACCTGTCTTTTCCAATATCCGATGCGTACCTGAATGTATCTCCAGGTCTCAAAGTATGCCCTGTTCAGATGCGTCCTGATATTGTCAAGTGAGTTGTTTATGTTCATCAGAATGAGATAGAGATCCGCTGTAGAACAGGCTGCCGCACCGGTTGCATACAGGATTAAATCACTGACCGAACGATACAGATTGTCTCCTTCTTCGGCAATCTTTGCCAAAGCACCGACATTGACTGTGATTATCAAGGTATCCGTGCTTACAATGTTTCCTCTGTCCAGACACTTCCTTCTGAAGTCTTCAAGCATGTTTTTATAATCACCCATACGGTCACTGATGTTTTCGTAGGTGTTGTAGATATTGAGACTAGTCCTAAGGGACTGATACAGAATGTCAATAACGTCAAACGCACGCGTGTATCTGTCAAGTTCCTTATTAATGTCCTTAAACCCGATATTGGCATCACTGCTGTACTCATGCAGAAGTTTGTTGCTCGCTTCCAGTGTGGATCGAACAAGCAGCAGACTTCGTTGTTGTTTATGGTCGTTGATATAGGCTTCTATGGAAGCTACATCAAAACCATATTGAGCCTTGGCAGTGAACGGGAACAATACCAAAAGGCAAACAATAATCGGCATTATGTTATTCCTGGTCGCTTTCATCTTCATCGTATTTACCATTATATGTATCTGAGTGGGCACTGGAGGCTGCCTGACGCAACCAGCGTTTTCTACATTGTTCAATGAGGGTCAATCTTCTGCCACTGTCATCGTTGATATACGGGACTACGCTTTTCAGCATATCTATGATGGAATGTTTGTAGTGCATCATCTTTTCCAATGATACAAGGTCGGCATAGATATTGGTTAGCCTCGTGTCAATCTGACGGGCTATTTCAAGTCTGTCACTTGACCAGAGCAGATGATAGGTATCACCGGTATCATCTGTTTCTATAGGACTGCTTTTGGCATATTCCACAGAAGGAGTGCAATCCGGAAACTCTCTGGCCACTTCTGATAATTTTGAATTGACCTCGTTGGCTTTTTCCGCATCCGATTTGGACGGATCGAGATTGACTACTTCAACAACCTGTGTGTCACTGTATTCTGTAGTAAGCGTCCATGAAATCTGTACGATAGCACGGTGTATCTTAATCCAAAGGAAATATTTTGGTTTCCTGGCTATGGAGATGGTTGCCTTAAAGGTTATGGTACCGTTGATGTTGGGCATGGAGGCAGTACGAACGAATGTATTGCCTTCCCATGCACCTGAACCGTTCCACGACAGATTATAGGCTGTTTTACAATCCTGCATGATAGCCGGTATGCGGTAGTAGTCATCCGTGGCAGCATTCTCACCGTCGATAGCTTCCTGCTTTGCCTGTTCATACTGTGACAGTTCTGTCTCATACGAGCTCATCTCAGCTTTTAGTCTTGATATTCTGTCTTTGTTCTCATTGTAGGACTGTCTGTATATTGCAGCATCCTCGACGCTTGCTGTCTGGATTTTTTTCAGGAGCTCTGCGTTTTCTGCCTCCAGTGCTGTTATTTCTGATTGTACTGAGACAATATTTCCTTTCAACTCCGTTATCTTGGAGTCTATTTCAGATGTATTGATACTTCCTTCGGAAACACTTGTTGCCATAGAACATTGCTTGGTATGGTTGTTTACACTGCTTCCACAATCGGAACATTTGTATTGTGTTGAACCTTCTCCTAATTTGGCACCGTCATGACAGGTTACGCTGATGGTTGCTGTCTCACATCCTGAAATCTTCTGGGCATTGGTAGTTTGGTAGTATTTCTTTGGGTCACTTCCCAGATAATAGGTATAGCCCTCTTCATTATCGTTTAGTTCAGACAGACGTGCGTTCATACCGGCCTTAAAGGTATTCAGGTCCATAGTGTATGAATCAAATATGTCTTCATAGGCTACTTCCTTACGATTCCAGCTTTTGGTAGCATGAATCTCGTAAGCGTATGCTTTTGCATACAATCCATTCTTTGAAGAATTAATCTTGTATGCGAGCATATAATATGAGATGCTATAGGTATAGCCATCATTGGCTTTATTCAGATTGGCTATCTGTGAACGACTGTATCCTGCATGATTCTCGGAGTTCTGGAGTGCAGCTTCACGCTGTGCGGAGGATGGATAAAAGTTTTCATCTGTAGTGCTGATTCTGTACCAGTGATCACCGTTGATAATTGAGTTGTTGTCTTCAGGAGGATAATAGTCGCAAAGTTTAATGGTACCAGCATCTACACGGTAAATATACCACCTTTGTGTGTAGTACTGGCCGAATGCTTCATTGGCATAGTCTGTAATCCATGCCGTTGTGTTGTAATTCGGCAAAGAGAAGAGATTGGCGATGCCTTCCTCTCCACCGATAAACTGTAATAAGGTATTTCCGGCATTTTGGGAAAGATTGCCGTATAAGTCGTACACATTCTCGGCTATCTCAATGACACTGCTTGTCTTCTCCATGATGGTACCGTTAAAGGAACTGTTCCCAAGAATGGAACTTACAGCATTGCCGGCTCCAGCTGAAGCAAGGCTAACGCCCATCGCATAGAGGTTATCTATGTCTTGTTTCAGGTTTTCCTTTGTGAAGTTTGTACCAATATTTGAGAAGCTTTCAAGCAGAACATTCCAATCCACATTGCCCAGTTCTGACAATTTCAGAATTGCTGCAAGTTCCTGGTTGATTTCAAGAAATACGATGTCCTTGAATGACAAAGTACTATTGGTAACAATAGACTCAAACTGATAACACAAAGTCTTTACCTCATCACAGATCTTATAGAGATAGCTACCCCAATAGAGGGCATTATGAGGACTTTTAAGCATCATGCCGGCAACTGTCCATATTTTGGGCATAATTTTGGCAGACACCATGTTGTATATACGGCGGTAATAGTAGTTCTCTGTTGCACTGGTCCAAAGTCCCAGATTTGTGAGAGCTCTGCGGTCGAGGAACTTGGAACTGAAGATTCCTGCAGCAGCCACTTCCGCTGCCTGATAATGTTCCCTGATCTTGGCTATCTGTTGAGCATAATACGCCTCTGTAGCAGCTTCTGTACCGAAAGCCGCCGCCATTTCCGCTACAGTGCGAGTATCATAATTTACGCTGTAGTACTGTGCCATAGCAGGCACTATAGCACAGAGAAATAGAAGTTGTATTATCAGATAGCGTTTCATTTTCAAATCTTACATTTCTGTTTTTGTTTTGAGATTAAGTACATGTTGAGCCTGGTTCACCTTTTGTGCAAAGGCCAAAGACTTGGTTATTCCTGAAAGACTCCAATCCCGGCAATAGGCTTCTATGGCATGCTGATGGTCACACTTCAACTCTCTTTTATAGAGTTTCAAGGCTTCCTTTTCAGCTCGCTCTGTAGTGTAAGTCATGTAGCATTCACGTGGCTCTTCAACTCCAAATACGGCCCCGACACTTCCACGTCGGATAAAGACCTCACGGAAGAAACTTCGCCCTTCCTTATTTTCCAGACGATTGATAGTGAAAATTTTCTTACAATCAACATCCGTCAAACCGAGCGTGGTTTTAATCTCATCAAATCGCTCACGGAATTTGCTCTGGTCGAGCAGCATTACCACGTCTGAGTTATTGATGATAGCTTCCTTGACAATAGGACTACCTACAATATCTTGTATTTCCTGAGTTACCACACCGACAGAAGCCCAGAACTTACGGGCTGTCTTGTAGAGATACTTGATATATTCGGCCATCATGGGAGAGGCGATAGCCTTCCATGCCTCTTCGATAACCAGTACCTTACGGTTCTTCTTGATTCTCATCTTCTGGATGAATACATCCATGATGATAAGCGTAACAAGAGGGAATAGAAGAGGGTCATCCTTAATGGAGTCGATTTCAAACACGATGAAGGTCTCATCAAACAGTTTGGTGTCCAGGTTCTCATTCAGCGTCACCTCATGGCTTCCACCCTTGTAGAAGTCCTTCAATAGATAGTTGTAGGCTGCCAAGTCAATGCCGGAAAGTTTATTTTCTTCAATGATTTGTGGAATGCGGACAATACTGTATTCATAGAAGGTGTTGAACGAGAGATTCTTAATACGACGGTTCACAAAATACTCGTCAAAGTATTCTTTGATGACTTGCTCAATAAGCCGGTCTTCAGTCTTGGTAACTACTCCCTGGGTGCCTTTCCAGATAAGCATAATCAGATTCTTCAAGAAACCGATTTTCTCGATGTTCAGCTCTTCATGTTTGATAGCAAAAGGGTTCATCGTGATAGGATGCTCCTCGGTATAGCTGATATACTTGCCACCTACATACTCGCAAAGTCCCTCGTATGAATTACCTGTATCAACCATTACAACATCAGTGTTCTGCTCCCACATCTGACGTACCACGCTGTTCATGTGGAAACTTTTGCCACTGCCCGAAGGACCAAGACAGAAGAAGTTGGAGTTATCTGTAATCTTGTTCTTACCTTCCTTACCACTGATGTCTATGGCAACAGGCACTCCCTGTCTGTCGGTGTAGTATATTTTCAGAGGTGTTTCTTCGCTATGCTGAATCCTTTCCTTGTACATAAGGCAAGTTGCTGCATCACTAAGGGTCAGGAAGCGGTCGTATTCGGGATTGGTAGAATAGCAATTGCCGGGGAATGAATTGACAAAAAGCTCCAACTGATTGTACGATTGCTTGCTGATGTGGATTCCCAACTTGCTGAAGAGATTCTCCAGATGATTGGTACATCGCTGAATATCCGTATCGATGGGTACTCCAACGATAAGATTGAAATGGGTATATACCAACTGTTTGTTTTCTCTTGCGATAACATCCTGTACATTTTTAATGTCCTCCACGGCAATCTGGTTGCTTGGATTGGGCATACTTGCATGGCGGTTTTTTTTCTTTTCAAGCAGAGAAAGCTCTTTTTTCTGGTTGGGAATGAAGAGCATCTGGTTATACACGACCACCTCAGCTGACGGTATGCTGTCTAACAATGATACCATGTCTACCGGCATGGAAACATTGTTCACCTCAATGCTCGTAAACGGACGTACCAAAGAGGGGACATTAATGCAGTCCACATCCACGAGACTATATACCTTGCATCTTTTATCACCCATGGTAATAGCTTCGTCATCTACCTTGAAATTGTTCATCGACAAATTTTTGTCCGTGAAGTTCATAGAGAAATAGCGGTCTACGTAATCACGGGCTTTATTGCCATCAAGAAATTGGGCATCCACACCGGAGTCTCTCAACTGGTCTTTGACCTTGCGTATCTTTACCATGAAATCACGCCATTTCTTGCTGTCAAATGAAAAAAGATTGCTCTTCTTGTTTTCCTGAGTAATAATCATGTAGCTCTGACAGTCGGTATAGGTACGACCTGTGAAATAGTTGAAATATGATTCCGACAGAAATTCATGATTATCATTACTATCGTCATGAAACTTCTTGCGGATGAATACATCTTGTTTGTGGATGGCATATCCATCACCTAAAGTCTGTGCAAGGGCAGTGAAGAGATGATTGAACTCGTAGTAACTGTCAATGTCGGCCGAATATTTCTGTACCGGGTTTTCCATCTTCAGAATGGCAGAGTATTCACCGGTCTTGGTGTAAAGTACCCCGATACCGTTGACTTCTTCCACAGAGAAGTAGATGTTCTGGAAGATTTTCTTGCGTTTTCCTCCAGTACCGAAAGCCATGACTGAGATAGCCATACCTATAAGGATTGCCACGAATGTTAAGATGACGTATAGAATCATTGTTCTTTGAATTTATTATTCGATTACTTATCAGTTACATTCACAATTTAGAGTTGTCATATATATCAAGTTAGGCTCATCCTAACGAGAGGGTGAGCCTAACCACACACTATTCAAAATCCAACTCTCTTGCTCATTTATCATGTTGTCCGATTACAACTTATGTGTATGGGCATAGATGAATATGCCATGTTCCTCTTTTTTGGTGTGCAATCCTTTTCTTTGTTTGAAAAAAATAAGTGCTGCACCAATACATAGAGTGACAGCAAGGACGATGAGTCCAGCAACAAAGCCAAGTATACAATACACTATGATAAAGCTGAGAATACCCCCACCGACAGTTGCCGCAGCCCAAGTGATATACCTGCCTTGGAATCCCATAAATTCAAGGGGTTTCTGAAGCCCCTTAAACATGGGATAGTTGACGTATTGATGATTGCCCGATTCCTTTGTCATGATGAATCCATATCGCTTGGATAATAGTTAGATACCAAAAAACAAAGGCAGAGCCTGTGCAGCAGCTACAAGGAAGATACATGCACCAACAACCATCATGATTTTCTTCTTGACGTCCTGCTCTTCATTGTTCATTGCAATGTAAACGCTGATGGCACCGACAACGGCAACAACACCGGCTATGGCATAACAAAGCTTCACCACGTATGGAACGTACTTTGCTATTTCTTCCGTAACTGTAGTCAAAGCATTTGTTCCGGCTGTGTAGTCTCCGGCAGCATTCTGAGCATAAGTGGCTGCTACTCCGCAAAAGAGCAACATGGCCAGTGTTCCAACACGTTTAGCATTGAAAATCCTTTTGGTTAAATTCTTGATTTTCTTCATTTTTTGTTGTTTTACAGTTAAAAATTAGACATGTTATCCTTACTTGCTTGATTCTTAAATTCTTAGTTTTATACAATATTATAGCCAAAGAATGCTGGGAAAATGATAGTTGCGCCAATCATAAACAGGCAGGCTCCGACTAGCATCATGATTGATTTGGTCACATCTCCTTCACCGGTATTCATTTTGATATAGATTTGTAAAGCTCCGATAATTGCTACTATGGATGCAATAGCATACAGAAGATATACTACATAGAGCATCATTGTGACCGTAAAATCATGGGCATTGCTCAATGCGTCAGCACCCCAGCTGTAGTCAACACCGCCGCATTTAGCAAATGCCGACTGAGGCTGGAGAAGTATGAAGCCGAAACAGGCAATAAAAAACAATTGTTTGATTTTACAGTTTATCGATAGCATTCCTTTTCTCTATTTTTCTTTTGTTGTGTTTGTCGTTGAGATTTTGCATGAACTCATCAGGATAAAAACTATATTGAGGAGCAGCCTCTATCTCTTCCATGTTTTCTTCGTTTTCCTTATTGAGATCTACACTTGTAGTAGTCTGTCGTGTGGGCTGAGACTCTTCCTCTTCGGGAAGGTAACTGTTGGTCTGCTTATTGCTTGTTGGAATGACTACCCGAAGGCCGTCATCTGTTACTTGCTCTGTGTATGTCATGTCACTACCTTCAGGACCATCATTATGTTCTTCCACGGAAACTGGCACTTCTTCATTATCCATACTGCTGACATCAAAGGTCTCTTCATCCGTTTTCTTTTCGTCTTTCTTACTATGAAGGTCAAGGGTAATCATTACTGAAAAGTAAACCACATAAGCAAAGGTGAGGACCAATACGAATATTACAAATCCTGGCATTCTCAATCTGATTTTAATGTGTTATTATAAATATATTTTATACTCAGAAGATAAAATTGAAAACCAATTTGCTCCTGTAACATGACAAAGGAAATGAGTTTTATGGTATTCCGATAAAAATATGCCGGTTTGTATTTCAGTATTAACATACATTTGTTTAGAAGTATGATATTCTGATAAAAATCATACTATTAGAATAAAAACATCACAAAAAAGGAGGCTCTCCTGTGGGGAACCTCCTTAAACTAATAGAACAGACTTATTATTTTTGTTGCTCCTTTACTATTCCATTGATGACATCGTTCAGATCTTTGAAATTTGGGTATCTGACAGATTCATCAATTACCTTGTTTGAATATTCGTCTTTGATTTTCTTTGTTGTAGCTATACCGGCAGCATCGTTGTCAAGATAACAGTGTACTACATCATATACCTGGAGATATGGAAGTGCAGTTTTAATATTGCTGATTGAATTAAGAACAATATAATCACAGTCGTTTTCAACACAAATTTGTATATCCATCATCCATTTTCTGATACTTTCATACGTGAGCATATCAAAGAAACCTTCAAATATGCAGCATTCTGAATGTGATTCACCGTTGGGCTTTATTACGGATATTGTTTTCTTTCCGATACTGCGTTTGCAGTATTTGTTTCTGATTTCCATACCATCATCTACATTTTCAAAGGCTATGGCATAGTAATGTTTATCGTTGATATGATAATGTATTTCCTTACAGAACTCCTGAGCAACCTCGAAGTCAACACGTCTTTGTAAAATATATCTTTTCAAATTGGGATGACTGAGCTTGCTAATACGATCAATGAAAGTAATACTTTTTCTTTCATTACCATTTTCTGCTATATGGCTCTCATTCCACGCATTTCTTCTTTGTTGTTCTTTGACAATCGCTTCATAATCTTCAGCATATTTGAGGTTATGGTTCTTAATCTGTTGTTCAAGATAAGTAAGTACTTGATGATTATTCCATGAAGGATGCATCTTCTGAACAAGATTTATAATGTTTCCTCCTGAGCTGGCCCCAAAGTCATTCCAAAGATTTTTTGTAGGACTGACATTGAAAGATGGAGACGATTCTGCTCTAAAGGGAGATAGATACCAGTAATTACCTCGATGGATATAGGCAAACTGATAACCTTCCGTTTCAAGGAACTGTACAATACTGACTGATTTTATTTCATCTATGGTCATGGCATATCAATAATGTCTAATTGGGCTTATATAAGTTTAGTATATATATACCCTGTTAAACTTAAACTCATAAACTTACTTTAACGGCAGGAGTGCAGGATGATAATGATAACCGTCTTTGTCCTTGGTAATCAGTTTGCGCTCACAGAAGATTTTAAGCATATCCTTAACTGCATTGTCCCCACGCTTGTAGCCTTCTTGTGCGTAAGCCTGGCTGATTGCTTTCACCAGTTCAAGATACCTCTGTGGGCTCTCACCTTCAAAAACAGTGCGAAGTACTTTGGCATGTAAGTCATCTGGCAGAGATGTCAAGGGCTTATCTTTGGGTTTGACTACTGTAATATGATAGCCATCATCCAAGACGGGAAGAGAGTTGTCGTCAATGTGAAATGCCCATGAAGAAAACTCCTTGTCTCGCATGTGCATAGGCCTGACTTCACTGATGTTGGAATCCTGTTTGTTCTTGCTGATTATCAGAACTGTTTCAGCCTTGTTTTCAAGTTCGGTACCAATATGACCTCTGGTGTTATTGTCATTCTTATTAAGGTGTAGCACGCAGTGGATGTGAAGATTGTATTTACTTGTCCAAGCCATGAGCATAGTCATCACATCTGTAGATTCCTTGGCATTGTTGATATCATACATGAGATCTCGCAAGCCGTCTATAATGACCAGTCCTACATCCTCAAATGTCCTGAGGGCATAATCTATGAGGGCAATACGTAGAGTAGGAGTGAACTCCCTTAATCCATAGAACTTGATGCGCTTATCTTCCTTTGTCAGGCTCAATCCTGCAAGGCGATAGATGCGTTCTATCACATTGTGACAATGAAACCTGCTTTGTTCTGTATCGAAATAGAGGATTTTGCGTTTACCATCAGGAAGACTGGCCCGGTATTTAAGAACCGTTGAATTGTTTACTGCTGCTGCAACCATTGCTGTAATATTAAAGGTTTTCTTGCTCTTTGCTTTACCGGTGGATGCGCTGAAATTACCAAAGGTTGCTATGGTACAATCTCCAACCCATAAAATCTGTGGTGGAACAGGAGGCTTTTCAGATGCCTTTATTTCTCCTTGTCTCAGGTAGTTGTCAAGTTCCTGATCGTTGAATGTACTTTTACTCAGCATTCCGACTTCAAGAGAACTTTCCACTGAGCATTCCTTATCATTATTGTTTTTCCTTCTTATCATGACCTAGTTCTTTTTTATTATCATTTTTTGAGGAACTTATAACAACCTCTGACTTTTTAAGTAAAGCAGTCAATTGAGCATCTGTATAAACCTCCGTTTTATTATGTTTTTTCTTTTTCATGGTAATCTTCTATTTATCATTTTTCTGTTTTACTATCCCTACATGGTTTTTACGCATCCACCTTAGAAGTTCTTTTCTGTCAAAATAGATTAATTTCCCTTTTGGTTTGAAATGAGGTATCTCCAAATTCATTGTGAGTTTGTAGATTTGGGATTGTGTCACGCCTAGGTATTCGGCAACTTCTGTAGTAGTCAACATTTCTTTGACAGAAAATAATTTATCTTCAATTCTGCTCATTCGTTCATTGAAGACTTCTGGTTCCATTATTTTTAACTCTTTGACCTGCATTTCTAGAAGTTCTATTCTTTTTAAAAGAATATTAAGTTCAAGTTTGTTACTTCCCATATTTTAAAAGTTATTATATTAGACAATAGAGGCTTACCGCCGAGAACGAATCGATTCGACGGTAAAAATACCCCTATTATTTTAGTAATAACTGAAGCCTATCCTAACAGATGAAAGCGTTAGGAGGAGTGTTAGGTGAATTTCCTTTCAGTTGTTGTACTTTCTTTACTTTATATCATTTCTTTCAGTTGTTGCACCAAGTTTATGTATGCCTTTCCTGGAAAATCAATAACAGAGTCTTTCAGTTCTGTTAACCTGCTACTGATTGCTATACGTGTGGAAGACTTCATAGTTTTCTTAGGTATAAGCAGTTTGTTATCAGCAAGTAATGATACCCAGTTGTAGGGTATCATCTTTTGTCTGGAAAGCTCATATAGCAATGGAAGTATGCTTGCCATATTGGTTACAATCAACCCATTATTAAGGTTACATTTGAAAAAGTCGTCTATAGTCTTTTCATCAACTCTATTTACAAATAGATTTGATTCATTAGCAAATTGTGTAATTAGTTGAATTTGGGCCTTATTAAATGAAGCTAGAATTTTAGATTTTGTAACCTTACAATCTAAATGATTAAACGAGTAAAGCATTTCGTTGAAGTCTTCCTCCTCAAAGACTGTACGGGTAAAATACTTTTCTACCAAATCTTTTCTGGTAGAAAGCAGTTCGTATAGACAGAAGATATTTCGGAAATGATTACGGACTACTTCTTCTACGTTAGAGAAGATAGGAAGGTGATAACTGATGAAATCGTTTATGTACCGGTCATACAACTTTTCATCTTTAAGAATTTCCAACTGGTACTGCTCATAAGCAGCACGAAAAATTGTCCAAAGTTCATTTATGGACGTAACAGTCTCTTGTTTTGTACAATGTTCCGGACATTGAATACACAAAAAGAGAGAGCAGAGAGGATTTTTTCATCTTACTCATAATTCTTCTTGTATAAAGTTTATATTTTGATAATTGATAACTATCTGCATATAATTGCAGACAGTTTTTATGCAGTTATTTCGATGTAAATATTATATTATTCTCCCACACTAGTTTGCAAAAATATTATAATGTGTATGTTATGCTTGCATAATGATAATGAATATGTCTGTAAATGGCTGATATCCGTTATCTATTGTGCTTTTGTTCCTTGTGTTTATTTTCTCCGATTCGGTTTTCGCTTTATAGTTTTAAAGTAATCTTCATTTATCTCCTCGGCTGTTCTTAAATCGACTTCAAGCCTTCCCAACTCTGTCCATTTTAATAGCTCGTCTTTATATAGAATGTAGTTTTTGCCTTTCTTAGTTCCTGGAATGTTTCCTTTGGACAAATGATAGTACATAGTAGATTTCTTCATACGAAGGAACTCACAGGCTTCATCCAATGTCATAGGAATGTGGTTTGCTGATGAGATGTTGTCTTTTTTATCGTCGAGCTCGGCTTTCATATTATTGAGCATCTGTTCAACATGCTCAATTTTCTGGAATATTTTGCCAATTACTTGTGGCATGTCATTAAATGTTACTTCTTTTACATCCATAATTGAAATATTTAAAATTCATGTCACAAATGAACCGGCTTATTTGACGGTGATATAACATCATACAGAATAATTTCAATGTAATAGAAAGTAATTTCAGATAAGTTGAAAGGAGAATCTATAATCTCCTTTTTCAGGAATGTCAAGGTCTATAATGCAAGTACCACGTTGACGAAGATTGCGTCTGATTGTTGAGACTTCAATATCTCTGAGCTCAATGGGAAATACCATTTTTGCAAACAGTGCCCGCTTTTCTCCTTTCCAGTTAAAGCGTTCACCGATGTTCCAGACAAGATGGCGAAGATCAATTGAGCCAAGACGTCCATCCGTACTAACTGAAACAATAGCGGCATCCTCGTTAGTAATCCAAGACTTTATATTATTACAAACTATTTTCACATCAGACTCTTTCATATAAGGAGAAAGCATAAGCTGCACATAGGCAGAAACAGCTGCAAATTTTTTCTGATTGAGTTGATACTCTTGATCTTCACGTTGTTTTCTTACTTCATGATAATGACTGATTGCTTCTTCTGGTATAGGCAAGGCATTTGCATCAGCTGTTTGAATTTTAATTTTTCTTTTAAACTGTGTAAATAACAATGCTATTATGATGGAAATAATAATGATTTCTATAATAATCGTGTTTGTGACTGAGTAGTCTAAGCCAGCTTGGTTATTAACGCAAAATGTCGTATATGGAAAGAGTATAGCCAAAGTTGTAAGGCTACTAACCATGATTAAAAAGAATTTCTCCCTATGTTTTGTTTTCATAATTACTTCAATTTGTTTAAGAATTACTACACAAAAATAGGGAGAAATGCATGAATAATTCGAAAGAATCTATAAGAAAATGCAAGTAGTTAACTATTTTAATATATTGATATTCAATATTTTGGGAGATGATTTTCTTTTCTCTTGTTTTCTTTTCTTTCACTTGTTATTGTTTTGTTCTCTTTATTTGAGTTCTTATTTTCACTTGTTTTCTTATTTGTCGAAACACTTTTTAACAGGCTAAGAGAGAGTTTCTGAGATGCTTCCTTGGATTTGGCATCTGCGTGTCGAGCATAAATCTCTGTGGTCGTTACGTTGGCATGTCCAAGCATGTTCTGCACGGTGTAGATGTCTGTTCCAAGTTCAACTTGAAGGGTTGCAAAGGTGTGGCGGAAGCTATGGAAGGTGATGTGCTTTTTAATTTTAGCAGCCTTCAACCATTCGTGCATTACTTTTTGAGTCATATAGTAAAACAATCCTTTAAATACCTTTCCAGTTCCTTTTCTACCCATCAGATGCAATGCGTCATCATTAATGGGGACAATATTCTGTTTCGTTGTTTTTACAGCCAGAAAATCAAGATACTTACTTCCGTCAGCATATTCTTTCACCATCTCCCAGGTCAATGCATTCACATCGCTGAAACGTAGGCCAGTAAAGCAAGAAAACAAACATGCCCGTTTCAATACATCTATTTTACAATCTGTGTTGTAAAGTTTGTAAATCTCCTGTAGAGTCAGACTTTCTTTTAATGTGTCTTCGTATTCTATGCGATCGAGGTAGTCATTTATATTCTCATTGATCAATCTGGACCTGTATGCAATCCGGAGGAATCCTCTGAATGTTGACCAATATCCGGCAACCGAGTTATTGGAAAGTCGTTCGCCAGTCCGCATACTTTGAGCATGTTCTAAGAGATATTCTGCAAATCCTTGACATAATTCCACATCAACTTCTCCAAAGGAACATTTCCCGTTGACGTAGTTCTTGAAATGTTTGCATACATATATCCACTTCTGATTATGCTTCCTGGCTTCTTTCTCATAATAATCTATGAAACTTTCATTCAGGCGTTGCTTGTCATAAAGATTATACCTTTCATTTATGATTTCCTCAAATCTTCGGCATCGAATGATTTCTGCTTTTTCTTCCATAGTTTTATTGAAAGCAAGTTCATGTGAATTCTTGGGGCTCTCGTAAATGTATATACCCAAATATTCATGACGTATGGTTTTCATCGTTTTTTTGTCCCGATAAGGTGGATAGTAATCGAGATAGTATGACATTTTGCCATGCTTACAATGGCGGAGTCTTAATGTTACTTTCTTACAATTCTGCATATCTGTGGGTATTTATAATTTGTTTCTATTTAATGGCAAATATCAAAGATGATTCTCTGCTTACTACAGGTAATAGAGAGTAATTATAGAGTAAGTTAGAATAAGTTTACTGTTTACGCTCATGGATAGCCCGGATGACATCTTCCTTCAAGAACAGAGTAAACCTTCCATCACGTTTCTTCTGTATATTTTTGTATCGGGCCAGACTGTAAACTTCTTCTCGGCTTAATCCGAACTTCTCTTTGATTTGTTCAACTGTATAATAGTCCTTCTGATCTTTGAGTCCTGGATTTCTCGCATATTCAACATCTGCTTTTGAATAGAATGTAGTTTCATGAACCTTTTTACTTGGTATCTTGTGACGGGAAACCAAAGTTCTTCTGGCTGCAGTAGACAAGCCATAAAGCTCTTCAATCTGTTCTCCTGTAATCCATTCGATAGAATCTCCTTCAACAGATTCTGAAACAGGGACACGATGTCCGAATAACTCTTCCACAGCTTTTAACTCGTAGAAGTTTATGTGCTTGATAGTTATTCTCGGAACTTTGGCTTGCCTTGTTCTACCATGTACATGATGAACTGTTACCTTGAACCGTTCGGCAATCTTCTGTGCAGTTATATAGTCTTCAGGAACATCGAACTTTTCCGGATCACGGTTGAACAACTGTTCTACGGCATTTGCATTAAAGTAGTTTCGATGTTTGATGAATAGCTTTTCCAGTTTCCCTTCACGGGTTTTCGCCTGGGCAGCTTTCTCTGTAATACCATATTGTTCAGCAATCTGTTTGATTGAGATATAGCCGTCAGGAACCTTATCGGTCTTCTTCTGTTTTTTTCTTTTCTCAACTTCTTTATCAAGAAAGCTTGTACTCATTCTTTCTTTTATAATCCTGTCAAAGCTATTTCGTTCAACGATTGTCAATCGGCCTTGCTTATGGTTTGGAATATTATAATTGTGGACATAATAATTGATCTGGTCCTTACTTAATTTATATTTTTCGTGTATATCCTTATAGGTGTAATATAGCGGATCAACATTCTCTCTTTCACCTTTGAATGTATCAATATGCGCACGTGAGTAGTAAACCTTACGTCCTTGTGTGATACGGGGAATATCATTCCTTTGAACGAAAGAAAGTACAGCAGCATGGCTCATACTGAACTTTTCCATGATTTGATCTATTGTGTAATAGTCATTCATATCCACTTCAGCAATCAGTTCTGCAAAGTGTATATCCACAAGAACTTTGTCATAGAAGGTGTTTCTCCCTTGATACACTTTTTTAATGCCATACTTCTCACAACGATTCCATACAGCACGACGGGTAGTATGGAATTTATTTACAATCTGGCTGACTGTGTAATATTCCCGTTTCTCATGAATCTTGCCTGTTCGTGCCTGATATTCTTTTGGCCGATCGAACAAACCGTCAATATCTTTCCGTCTGATAAGAGTCTTTCCTTTCATCTGAACGGCTTTTATAAGCCCACTGGCAAGTTCTCTGTACACCGAAGATTTCCCGATGCCCAGATAAGCGGCTGCCTCTCTCGGAGTAAGGAATCTCTTTTGTTCGAGAACAGATTTCTGGGAGGAAACTTCAGCAGGCACATCCTGAGGATTTGACTCAAGATAGTCTGAAATTTCCTTCTCTCGCATCTTTCTTTTGTAGTCTTTGCCATTACACTGACGTGAGCAATACTGAGTAGCCAATGTATGTGCAATAAAGAGCTTTCCGCAGTACTTACATCGTTTCTGTATCTCCATTGCCGTTTCTGATATTCGTGATAATTTCGCCAACGAAGTCACCCAAAAGTGTCCCAAGGTGTCCCACCACGTCCCAGGGTGTCCCAGCTTGTGCTCTCAATGTCATTTGGGCATTTTCCCAGGGTGTCCCAAGGAAGTGACTTCAATGTCATTTAGTCGTAATCGCACCGCTTTTAAATTCCATCGCGGTTCAAATACGGTACAAAAATAGTCGCAATAATTTGAAACAACAAAAAGCTACTCGGAAGTGTTAAAAAACAAAAGTCCCTCAAAATGAGGGACTTATTACAAGTTATTTGAAGATGTTTTGAGTTGTTTAGAGTACTTTATTTACCGATGCAAAAGTTTTGAAATATATTTTGCAATGTTTCTTCCGAGGTTATACCTCCTTCTGCAACAATCTCACTTAGTTCGTGGATACATTGTCTTAAATCCTCACTTACCAAATCTCCTGATAATCCCAATTGCAATCCTTCCTGTACTCTATGAATAGAATCCAATGCTCGTGTTAATGCTTCGTAATGGCGTACATTTGTAATGATAATATCGTTTTGGTTGATTTCTGGTAAGGCGGCTGCCTGTACTAACTTTTTTTCCAGGATCGTTATATTTTCCCTTTTCTTTGCTGAGATAAATAGTTTTTCCACTTTCATGTCAGCAAATATAGCTGACAACTCTTCTTTTTGTATTGCTAGTAACAGATCTGACTTATTAAATAAAATAATCATCTTTTTCCCTTCGCAGTGTGGAAGAATTTCGGCTTTTAATTCTTCGAACCGTCTTTGGGCATCTGTAGAGTCTATCATCCATAAAATGACATATGCTTGGTCCATCTTTTGGAAAGTACGTTCTATCCCTAGATTTTCTATTGTATCGTTCGTTTGGCGGATTCCAGCTGTATCAATAAATCGGAATGTGACACCTTGTAAATTGATCGTATCCTCTATTACGTCACGGGTCGTTCCATGGATATCACTGACAATGGCTTTTTCCTCATTCAGCAACGCATTCAGTAAGGTGGATTTTCCAGCATTCGTCTCTCCGATAATTGCTACAGGAATGCCATTCTTGATTGCGTTTCCTACACTGAAAGAATGAGCTAGCTGGGCAATAACTTGTTCGATATGGGTAGCTAGACTGCTCAGTTCGTCACGATTGGCGAATTCTAGTTCTTCATGATCACTGAAATCCAGTTCTAATTCCATTAACGAAGTGAAATGAAGCAATTGGTTACGCAGGTTAGAAAGTTCTTTACTGAATCCTCCACGCATTTGGCTCATGGCTAGGCGATGGGTGGCGGCAGACGATGAGGCTATCAGATCGGCCACAGCTTCGGCTTGGCTCAAGTCCATTTTTCCGTTTAGAAAAGCACGTTGGGTGTATTCACCTGGTAGAGCGGCACGACATCCATTATAGATCAGGAGTTGTATAACTTGCTGCAGGATATAGGATGAACCATGACACATGATTTCCGTACTGTCTTCACCGGTATAAGAATGAGGGGCACGGAACAAAGAAATTAAAACTTCGTCTATTACTTCTTCTGCAGAAGGTATAATTGATTCTTTTTTTTGTAACGTTTCACTTTTTTCTTGCGGAATTTCACTCGTTTTTTGGAAAAGTGTATTATTAATTTTTCGCTTTGGGGAACAAATCTTTCCGAAAGTAAGAGTATATGGTGCTCGTTCTGTCAGTGGCTTGCCTGTGGCGGGTGTAAATATGCGTGACGTTATTTCAATCGCTTTTGGGCCAGATACACGAATTATTCCGATGGCTCCTCCCTGGGCGGTGGCAATGGCGCAGATTGTATCTTGGTTTATCATTTTCATTTGGTTAATAATATAATGTTTTAGCTACGATGGCTGTTACTTCTTCTAAATAACGGCGGTCTGTCTCATCAAAAGAGTTTAATAGATTACTGTCAATATCCAATACTCCCTTTACTTGTCCATTAGCAAGAATAGGAACAACAATTTCGGAGCGGGAAAGAGAACTGCAGGCTATATGTCCGGGGAATTGTTCTACATTGGGCACTATCAAGGTTCGAGCTTCTGACCATGAGGTTCCACATACTCCCTTTCCTTTATGGATGCGATAACAGGCGGTGCTTCCCTGAAAAGGTCCTAAAATAAGTTGGCCGTCTTTAACCAGATAGAAACCTACCCAAAAAAAGCCGAAGGCTTCCCGAAGAGCAGCGGCAGTATTGGCCAAAACACTTATTTCTTCTTTTTCATCTGATATTAAAAGTTCAAACTGAGGGAGGAAAAGACGGTAACGTTCTACTTTATTACTAGTTGTTTGTTTGAAACTGGTTTCCATATTTTTATTTGTTTTATGAGGGGACATCTTGTTGTTTTTTTACAAAAAATGGTCTTCTATGAAGCGATGTCTCCTGTTAGGTAAAAAGAGTTGGCTTATTCTGTAAAAAATCTGTTTATGCCAATCTTCTTCTCGATGATAATAAGAATAAGTATTGATAGATGATCCGGTGAATTTTATCCATATTATATAGACAACTAAATTGGGAATTATATTCTTTCCAAGACTTTTTCTATCAAACCATCAATAGAGTTTTTATAGCCGGTATTGGCTTCCTTTATTAGTCGGTTGGCAATTACCATACATACAGTCATGGCTTTGTGTCCCATCAGGCGTGCTAATCCGGCAAGGGCGGAACTTTCCATTTCAAAGTTAGTGATGCGATAGTCTTTGTATTCAAATTTCTCAATCTTTTCATTCTGTTCAGGATCGGCCAGTGGAATACGGAGTTCTCGTCCTTGCGGGCCAAAGAAACCTCCTGCGGCGATAGTTATGCCACGGACCATATCATTTTGCGCGATGCGGTCTATTAATTCCCGGTCGGCATCAATGACGTATGGGTGGGCGATGCATACATTACCTTCCCAACCCATGTAATTTATAAAAGCTTGTTCGAATTTCAGATCGCAAACCTCATTGCGTCCGGCGTAGAAATTGAGTAGTCCATCAAAACCGATAGACTTTTCAGAACAAATATAGGTGCCAACGGGAGTATAAGGCTGTAATCCGCCACATGTACCGATACGTACTAATTCCAATTGGCGTAAGTGGTCTTTTTCATAACGGGTATTGAAATTAATATTGGCCAAAGCATCTAATTCATTCATCACAATGTCTATATTGTCACAACCTATACCGGTGGAAACTACGGTGAGACGTTTCCCTTTATAAGTACCGGTAATGGTCTTGAATTCACGGCTTTCTATTTCACATTCTTTAGTTTCGAAATGAGAAGCTACTAATGCTACACGCCCAGGGTCACCTACTAGAATTATTTTATTTGCCAGCTGTTCCGGTTTGATATGAAGGTGAAAAATAGAGCCGTCGGGATTGATAATCAACTCAGATTCTGCATAATATTTTTTCATAATCTTTTTTTTGTGGTTAATGGTCTGTATAATTGATGTTATATTTCTTGTCTTTTTAATGGGTATACAAACAGATTATTTCTTAGATGTAGATGCCACGGATTTATAAACTTTCATTGATATTAGCATGATAAAGAGAAAAACAGTTTCATTCGCATCCAAGAAAAATACATTAATAGTTGAATACTAGTTTTATTTGCTTAATGGTTCATTACCGAAAGTTGTTTCGGGTTTTGCAATATTTTCACGCATGGAGGTATCTGCTTGTATATTCTTCATGCGGTAATAGTCCATAATGCCTAGGTTGCCACTACGAAATGCTTCCGCCATGGCCTTGGGCACTTCGGCCTCTGCCTGAATTACATTCGCACGGGCCTCTTCTGCTTTGGCTTTCATTTCCTGTTCCAAAGCGACGGCCATCGCACGGCGTTCTTCTGCTTTGGCTTGTGCAATATTCTTGTCGGCATTGGCCTGGTCTATTTGTAAAGCAGCTCCAATATTTCTGCCTATATCAATATCAGCTATATCAATAGACAGGATTTCGAAGGCCGTACCGGCATCTAAGCCCTTGCGGAGTACTAATTTAGAGATAGAATCAGGATTTTCCAATACGGATTTGTGATTTTCGGACGATCCGATAGAGGACACGATACCTTCACCAACACGTGCTAGAATCGTGTCTTCTCCGGCACCTCCTACTAATTGGCGGATATTGGCGCGTACAGTGACACGAGCTTTAGCTATAAGCTGTATGCCGTCTTTGGCTACAGCAGTAACGGGAGGAGTGTCAATAACCTTAGGGTTTACTGACATTTGCACGGCTTCGAATACGTCACGGCCGGCTAGGTCAATACCAGTTGCCATTTGGAAAGACAGTTCGATGTTGGCTTTGGATGCGGATACTAGTGCGTGTACTACTTTTTCTACATGCCCGCCTGCCATATAATGAGCTTCCAATTCATCTCGGGTTATGTTACTTAAGCCAGCTTTATGTGCTTCAATCATTGCTGGGACAATGACATAAGGAGGAACATTACGGATGCGCATTAAGAATAATTGCACCAATGAAATGCGTACTCCCGAAACTTTGGCAGACAGCCAGAGGAAAAATGGTACATAATGAAAGAATAGTACCACGAAAATAATTCCACCTCCTATAAGGATGAAAGGAAGATAGTTGGGTTCGATCATAATAATCAATTGTTTAAAAGTAAATATTTATATTTGAACAGCTCCACATCGAATCTCTGCTGTTTTCACTATTGTCTAAAATATACTTGAATGAGAATGTCAATCAAGAAATTTGATAAAATCGTATTTGTAAGTCATTTTTCTATCATAGGTTGAATTTGCGTACAATCACCGTTCCTTCAACCATTCTTTCTACATAAATGGGGGTATTCTCATCAATCAAGCCATCGGCAGAGCGCACTTCGATGATGTGTCCATTAAAGTTTGCATTGCCTATCAGTGCAAGGCGGGTTATTGCTATGCCTTTGTCTCCGATGCGGATATGGGTTCCTTTTAGGGGATCGATTTTATAATCCAGTGTTTTCTTCAAAGAAAGCTTGTCCATGGTTTTTGAGTGCATAAACCAGATGATAATGGCTATGCAACTTAGGACGGATGCTATCAAAGTAATGAATCCTGCTATCGGTCCTAATGTGTCGAAAGCGTAATAGTTGGCATATAGCAGGCAGATGGCCGATGCTATTCCGGCTATACTGATGCCGGGAATAAGGAAAACCTCTACAATAAAGAGAAGTACTCCTGCCAAGATGAGCGCTATGATAATAAATACTTCCATAAATATCTTTTTGTATTAGTGTTTCAACTTCTTTATTTCTTCGTTGCGGACGCTGATATCCAGTTGGGCCATTTCTTTCAGAAGTTGTTCAGTACGTTTTTCCAATTCCAAAATGGCGGGTGTCAAATTCTTCTTTCGTGCACTGTTCCCTTGGGCATATTGTTCGCGTTTGTCATCCAGATTTTTCTTCAGGTTGTCATAATCCTTCTGCTTTTGTATTCTTTGCTGATAAAGTTTACGTGCTTCGGCAGAGCGGAAGTCGTTCAATGTGTGGTAAACAGCAGAGTCATCTATTATCAAGGTGAAGTCTTTTTGTTGTTCTCCGGATTCTTTGGCATACATTATTGCCGCTAGGCGTTGCTTGCCGGTTCGTACTTTCTCTTCATCTTTCCAGGTGGTACGGATAGAATGTAGGCTGGCTGCATTTATAATGATCTGTTCGTCTGTACTTTCGTAATTGTATACTTCTTTTGAAGAGTTCGGTACAAACACATAGATACAGACTTTGTTATCAGGCTGATAGCGGTCTGAAGCAAACCAGCCAATATTGTTGAATTCATCAATGGCATACATATAGTCATTGGCGGGAGAGTTAAATGGCATTCCTATATTATCGGGACGAAGATAATTGCCATTTTCCGAATCATAGCGAGTTACAAAAATATCGTACCCCCCAAAAGAGCCTTCTCCATCCGATGCATAATATAAAGTAATGCCATCTGACATTAAGAAGGGATAGTTTACATTTCCCTGTTCATTAAGGGACATGAGGGGTTCGGGCTCGCTCCAGCCGTCCAACAGACGGATACGGGAGTAGAGTTGCATTTTGCCGTCTGTGCTTTTGTTCCCGTAAAGTACTTTATTGCCCATTTCGGTTTGATAGACAGTCCCGGATATGGTAGGATCGTGATAGAGTGCTCCCGATTCTCTACTGATTTTATATGCTTTCAGAAAATCATTTTTATCGACTACAAAACTATCTATTACAGTAATGTTTTCCACTCCTTTTATCATACGGGCTGCTTGCTTTATTTGTTCCAGCTCTGCTTCAGCCATTTCGGTAGGGCGTTTTTTCTTTTCCAACCATTCTATGTGTTGTTCGTAGTTATCTACGGCATCGTCAAACCGATAGATATCATAATATAGTTTCCCTAAATAGCGGTATGCGTCAATGACTTTGCGGGCGGCGCTTTTTTCAAGGTAGGGCTGTGCTTCTTTTTTTTCTCCTGTTTCATAACAACATGCGCCATACCAATAATTATAATTGGCATTAGAAGGGGCTTGCTTTACCAGCTTTCCAAAAGCTGGTTTGGCTTGTTCAAATTCTCCGTTCAGGAAAAGTTGTTTGGCTTGTGCCAAGCTTTGTGCCGCAGTGTTGCCTGCGCAGCATAAAGTAAATAAACCAATGATATATTTTTTGTACATAGTTAGTTTATAATCCGTATTATTTAGATTCAAAAATACAAAGATTAATTGGAATTCTCATGCTTTAATAATTCTATTTTGTTAAATCTTCCATAAATCATTCTTTTCATGTACTTTTGTGCCCTATTTTTAAAGAAGATGTATGGCACAATTTACGGAAGACGAGAAAATAATGCGAAGGTTGGAGCAACGCTTTAACAAGGGGGTGGTAAAGTATCGCTTGATTGAGGATGGTGATAAAATTTTGATAGCTCTTTCTGGTGGAAAGGATTCTTTGGCTCTATTGGAGTTATTGGCAAGGCGTTCACGTATTTTGAAACCGAAATTTGCAGTGATAGCTGTGCATGTAAGCATGACAAATATTCCTTATCAATCTGATTTGGAATATCTGAAAGGCTACTCAGAGGATTTAGGGGTGCCGTTTGTGCATTATGAAACTTTTTTTGATCTGAGTACCGATACTCGGAAGTCTCCCTGTTTCCTTTGTTCTTGGAATCGGAGAAAAGCTTTGTTCACGGTGGCAAAGGAGCAGGGGTGCAATAAGATTGCTTTAGGACATCATATGGATGATATCTTGGAAACTTTGTTGATGAATATTACTTTTCAGGGAGCGTTCAGTACGATGCCTCCTAAATTAGTGATGCGTAAATTTGAGATGACAATTATTCGTCCTATGTGCTTGGTACATGAAGCGGATTTAATTGAAATGGCACGTATCCTCGGTTTTCGTAAACAGATCAAAAATTGTCCTTATGAAAGTTTGTCGAATCGTTCAAATATGAAAGATGTTTTATATTCTCTAGAAAAAATGAATCCTGAAGCACGGTATAGTTTGTGGAGAAGCATGACAAATATTCAGGAAGAACTGTTGCCTGGGATGAATGAACACGATTTATAGTTGATATGGCTGTTTTGTTGTTGGGGGATTATAACGAGACTGCTTATAGTTAGTTGTTTGTACTTGTGTGCAGCTAACCAACTATCAATATTATCAATGTATTTAGATGGGGAAGAATGTTACAAAGGTATCCTTCCTGTTGTTTGTTGTGCCGGATACAAGGTGATGCACATGTCTGATTTGTTGGGGAAAGTGTAGAAATATTCTACAATGAAAATGTGGACCTTTTTCTTTGAAAATAGTTTGTTCTTAATGTATTTGATTGATAATCAATACCAGTCTGGTTTTGGCATAGGAATTGTTTTCTCTTTATCATAAGAATAACCATTTAAATATATTAGGATATGAGAAAGTTTTTTATTGTGTTAGTATGGGGAATGGGATTAGGACTTGCAGCGTTGTTTACAAAAGATATAGTACGTGGGGTGAGGAATGTGATTGCGATAAATCGTTTCACCCCTACTGAGGTGAATAACGCTCCAATAGGATGGCATCAAGACTTGTGTTGTTATCTTAATTAATTTGTCGTCATAGAGATTTTGTTCATAATTGAAATTGGAAACAACTGTTTTTTATGGCAGCTGTTTCCAATTTATTTGTATTCAGTTGTCCTTATACTCTTTTCGTCAAGTGATTTTCGTATACAAGTCTAGGACAAATGTAAAATAATAAAGGGGATTGGATGAATGGTTATTAATGAATGTTTTTAATGTCATCCTGCACTATTTGATCCATTTCTTTCATCAGTTTTTGGGGATTCTTTTTGGGGGAGAATCCTTTATCTTTTTCTTCATGCAAAAGATCTGTTTCAGTTATGTCCTCACCCCAGTCTTCGAACATATTCGTTGCCGGTTGTCCTGACAATGTTACATTCTCTTCTGCGATAGGGACATTTCTCTCAATAATTTTTTCCATAATCTAATCTATTTATTGTTTACTAAATGACAAATATGGGTAGAAATGGTTTAATGATTTAATAAAGTTTGAAGTTTATGATAAATAGAAAGTTCTTGAGCAAGCTAGAAAAACCTGATTTGCGAGCAACTCTTTATCTTTCTTTTTAAACAACTTTGCCTTGTAAAGAGTGCTCCTCTGTCCTTTCAATTGAAAAATAAGTTTTTTAAAAAGCAATTCTTTCGGTCTGTTTGAGGTTTATTTGCAAAATTGTGGGGAGGATTTTGGTTCTTAAAGGATCGTTTTGTTCTCTGATAACTTCCGGAAATGTTCTTGACGTACTTATTAGGAAGTTCGGGTGTTTATGTCCTCATGCCATCACTGCATGTATAACAGGCTAATTATAAACAACTTATATGCAGATGGTAAAAATATTTGTTCTCACTTATGCTCTCATGCTCTCATAACGTTCTGAAACATATTTTCGTGTAACATGCTTGTCCTCAGTTATATCTATTTTTTATAGGCTATTCCAGGCTTGATAGGAAGTAGGGTGTTTTCAGGCTTTTTTCTCGCAAGAAGTGTGCATAAGGGGTTTGTACTTCCATAGAATAATGGCTTACAAAGTCTTGGTAACGGTAAAAAAGATCAAGACGTTTCGGTAAAAGCTCCTTTTCTTTTTTTAAAAGGCGGTTATCTTTTTTGAAAAGCTCTTGATCTTTTTAAAAAACGTCCTTATCTTTGATGTGGAATTTTATTCTGGACATATAAGATTTCATATACGTCCGCATGAGTTTGTACGTACGTATAACTATATGGGGCGTACGTGTAAAAAACATGTTTTCTGATGTGGGAAAAACATTGTCCTGTTATACTCCCCCTATTTTTACAAGTGATTCTTCTTTGTTTCTGCCTTTTTCATTTTGTTGCATTTTTAGCTGTAACACTATTTGGGGGACTAGGCAAGGAGAAAATAAAAAAGGCTATCTTCCCAGACAGCCAATCTTTTGTTAACCTTAAATCTAATACTATGAAAAACACAATGCAAAGGTACGTATTCTTGAGATAGTTCCAAATTTTAGAAATAAAAAAACGCTTGTTATAACATGGTTTAGCAAACAAACTTTTTTCTTAACAAATAGCAGATTGAAAGAGTGGAGTTGGTTGCTTTTTTGTTCATTGGAAATAAAACATGTTTGTTACGGCAATAACTCATTGTATTATTCTTAATTCGATTATTTCCATTATCTTTGCACTCCAAAAATGCTTGTTGATATGCAATTGTTAAAAGCGTAATGGATATTATAGGCAGATTGTTTCCGGATAAAAAATAGATTAAAATATATGTTGTCTCATGGTATTTATTCAGTAATATTGCTGATTTTTTCAAATGTCTTTATGACGTTTGCTTGGTATGGTCATTTAAAAATGCGACAAGAGTTTAGTTGGTTTGCAGCCCTTCCGTTGATTGGTGTGATTGCATTTAGTTGGGCAATTGCTTTTTTTGAATATTGTCTTCAGGTTCCTGCCAATCGTCTTGGGTTTAAAGATAGTGGAGGACCGTTTGATATTATGCAACTCAAGGTGATTCAAGAAGTTATCACATTGGCTGTATTTACATTATTTTCTGTTTGGGCATTTAAAACAGAACTGAAGTGGAATCATTTAGCGGCTTTTCTTTGTCTGGTCCTTGCCGTTTATTTTGTCTTTAAGAAGTAATGAGTTTTGGTTAATAATTGCTGAATCCTTTTTGATAAGCAAAGTGTCTTGTTTGGGCAATGAATCTTGTTCAGATACTTTGCTGATTCTAGGAAACAAGATAGAATCCTGTCGGGTTGGTACGTAACTTTGATAGATTTTCCAACCTTTGGCACGATTACGATTACGTCGGATGGCACGTCCTCGTTTGGTTAAAGATTCATACAGAAAATTGTCGGCATCCAGTCCTCCTATTAATGGGTTATTACTGGGAGTTACCGTTTGATCCATGCCGGCAGGTAATATTACATAGCCGTTTCGCAAACCGGGAATCAGTTTGATATTTAGTTTCCATGACATTGTCAGAGAGTCTTTTCTTTTCAAGAAAATGGGATCATTAACCGGATCTTCATGCCATGTGGTGTAAGGAGTGTAGGGAGTAAGACGCACAAAGTTAGGGCGTACCCATTTGGTTGTGTCGCCGAAGTTTTTAGGCAAGTCTTTCAGAAACTTCATCCACGGTTTGTCTTCGGACATGAATGGAGTACCTTTTATATTGTCTTTGTCCGATTTAAAGTCGAAATGGATAGACTTTACGGCTTCTGTGTTAATTTTTAGTTCTCCATCTCCATTCAATAGCTCCTGTAAACGAATCGAGTCCTGTTTGTTCCATTGTGCTTGTGCTGTCAGTATACTGATAGTGCAGAATAATATGCTAAAATTTACCCTCTGGGTCATTCGTTTTTTCTTTATGATTATAATTGGTAACAAAAGTAATCTGGAGTGAGTTTAATGCTGGTTAAATTTGAGTTATTAATTGTTTATAATGTGAATATTTTAAATTTTATTTGGTTAATAAAAGGATTCGTTTACACCTCTTTTGTTGTTATGGAGCACACTTCATATAGACATTTAGATAGTTACCTCAATATTTGGTAATAAAGTTTTGTATTTTATCTCCAGATATAGTGACAGAGTTCATATTCATGGTATGTATTTCAATTGATGTCAGTACATTGGTCAGATAGGCGATATAGGTCTATATGGATTTATGGGGTCCATTCTGTCTGTGTGATTTATTTTCGGTATAGAATAAAAATAGCCCGTTAATTTTTAATAACGGGCTAAATTAGTGAAAATGATAATATTTATTTGGAGGAGAGTTGTGCATGCATGGAAGCAGCTGCTTTACGTCCGTCACCCATTGCAAGGATAACTGTAGCTCCACCACGCACAATATCGCCACCGGCATAAATAGTCGGGATTGACGATTGCATATTTTCATTTACGGCAATTGTTCCTTTGCGTCCCAATTCCAATCCCGGGATGGAACTGGGAACAATCGGGTTAGGGGAGACGCCTACGCTGACTATTGCCATATCGATGTCAATGGTTTCTGTTGCTCCTGGAATAGCTATCGGACTGCGACGGCCGGAAGCATCTGGTTCGCCTAATTCCATTTTCTGTAAAACGACTTGTTTCACACGCCCCTTTTCATCGGCAATATATTCTATGGGGTTATGCAGAGTCAGGAATTCCACACCTTCTTCTTTAGCATGTTTCACTTCCTCCAGACGGGCAGGCATTTCTTCTTCCGAACGGCGATAAATAATCATTGCGCGTTCTGCTCCTAAGCGGCGTGCTGTGCGGACAGAGTCCATAGCTGTGTTACCACCGCCGATTACTGCTACGCGTTTGCCGAATGTTACAGGAGTATCCGAATCCTCGCTGGCTGCATCCATTAGATTTACACGGGTCAGATATTCGTTGGAAGACATGATATTGATAGAATTTTCACCCGGGATATTCATGAAGTTGGGGAGCCCGGCACCTGATGCTACAAATATACCTTTGAAATCTTCTGCTTCCAAGTCTTCCACACTGATTGTCTTTCCTACGATGCAGTCCTTCATGAATTTGACACCCATCTTGGATAAATTGTCAATTTCTACATCTACAATCTTATTTGGTAGGCGGAATTCGGGGATACCATATTTTAATACGCCCCCTATTTCATGTAAAGCTTCGAATACAGTGACATCGTATCCCTGTTTAGCCATATCTCCGGCAAATGAGAGTCCGGCAGGACCTGAACCGATAACAGCTACTTTTATATTGTTCTTTTCCGCTACTTCCGGTACGGATATTTGGCCGCTTTCACGTTCGTAATCAGCAGCAAAACGTTCCAAATAGCCTATGGCAACGGCTTCGTGTCCGGCTTTCAGATGAGTGCATTGTGATTCACACTGTTTTTCTTGAGGACATACACGCCCGCAGACAGCAGGTAATGCACTGGTTGCTTTTAAGGTTTTGGCAGCTTCAAGGAATTCACCGCGTTCTATATTTTTGATGAATTTCGGGATATTGATTCCTACGGGGCATCCGTTCATACAAGTAGGGTTGGGGCAGTCCAAACAACGTTTTGCTTCCGTTATAGCTTGCTCTTCATTCAAACCTAGATTGACTTCTTCCTTACGGCTATGTGAACGGTATTCTGCATCCAGTTCGTTCATTTTTACACGAGGGATAGCCATTCGTTCTTTAGGCTTCATGGCTTTACGTAAGCTTGCACGCCATTCGGCATCCCGGCCATCCAGTTCTTTAGTCGCTTCACAAGTCATTGGCTTTTCGGTGTCTAGTTTGTGAATTTCTTCTTTTTCAATATCTTTGAAAGCTCCCATGCGTTTCAGCATTTCGTCAAAATCTACTTGATGGCCGTCGAATTCCGGACCGTCAACACAAACAAAACGTGTTTTGCCTCCTACAGTGATACGGCAGGCACCACACATGCCGGTTCCATCCACCATAATGGTGTTCAGAGAAACGTCTGTGGGAATTTCATATTTTTTAGTCAGCAGGCAAACGAATTTCATCATGATGGCAGGACCGATGGCGAAACATTTGTTTACTGTTTCACGTTTGATTACTTCCTCTACACCTTCAGTCACTAATCCTTTATGCCCGTATGAGCCGTCGTCTGTCATAATGATTACTTCATCAGAACTTTCACGCATTTCTTTCTCAAGGATAATTAATTCTTTGGTACGTCCGGCCAATACGGTAATTACACGGTTGCCGGCAGCTTTCAAAGCCTGTACGATAGGAAGCATCGGAGCAACGCCTACTCCTCCTCCGGCACAGACTACAGTTCCGAAATTTTCAATGTGGGTGGCTTTACCCAGCGGACCAACAACATCTGTAATATAATCTCCTTCGTTCAATTCACAAAGTCGTGTAGAAGAAAGACCAACTTCCTGTACTACTAGTGTGATGGTACCTTTTACGGGATCGGCACTGGCGATAGTAAGTGGCATACGTTCTCCTTTTTCACCGACACGAACAATTACGAAATGTCCGGCCTTACGCGACTTAGCAATCAGAGGTGCTTCTATAACCAATTTAAAGACCTTTTCCGAGAAATGTTCTTTTGAAATAATCTTATTCATTTTGCTATACTGTAAGTTAGTTATTTTTCTGAGTTGATTGTCAAATTGATAATTTATGCAAAGGTAGGATTATATTTTTTAAAGACAAAAGAAAAGCCGCCCTTTTGTGAGGGGCGGCTGGAGCCTATCATGATAAATCTGTTTTTGATTTTGCCGGCAGTTCGTTTTTAATGTGAAAAAAGGATTATTTCTTTGTTCTGATTTTATATCCTATCATTCCATAATATAGAATGAAAAGGAAACAGGGAACACAGATCCAATAGGAGGTCTGGAAACTAGTTGCATCTTGAACTACACCGCGCACCCATGGCATAACCGCTCCACCGGCAATGGCCATGGTTAGCAATGAAGAGCCGGCTTTGGTGAATTTGCCGAGATCCGCCATTGCGAGAGGCCATAATGCGGGCCACATTAATGAGCATCCTAATGCCATAAAGAATATGCAGTAGACTGAAATTTCAGCCGGCATGGTCGCTACTAGTGCAGAACCAATGATGGCTATGATGGCACATATTTTCATTGCGGTAGCCTGGCTCAGATATTTAGGGATTAAGGTTGCGCCGCAAATGTATCCTACTACCATACCGATGGAAGGGATAAATCCGTAATTGTCACCCGGCAGCTCCAATGCTTTGGCATATCCGGTTGCAGTTGCCAAGGCTATGGTTTCCACACCTACATAAAGGAAAAGAGCAATTACTCCTAATAGCAAGTGAGGAAATTGCATGATAGAAGTTTTACCTTCTGCATAAGGACAGGCAACCGCTTCTTCCACATCTGTGGTGGCATCCTCTCCGGCAGCTTTTACTTCAGGCAACGGAGCCATTAAGGCGATAATGCCTAATACAACGAAAATACCGATAATGATACCAAATGGCTGGAACAAATCCTCCATTTTAATTTGGTCTATGGTTTTGCCGATTACTAAGGTAATAAAAAGAGTAGTAGCAGGCCAAGCCAGTTTGTTGCAAATACCCATGATGGAAATACGTTTTGCGGCAGACTCTATAGGTCCAAGAATAGTTACATATGGATTTACTGAAGCTTGGAGTACTGCATTGGCGGCACCACAGATGAATGAGGCGAAAAGAAACCATACAATAGATTCTGTAGCAGCTGCTTGGATGAATAGTCCAAAAGCGATAGCGAAAATGATGAATGAAAGAGCCATTGTTTTTTTGTAACCGATGGCTTCAATACATTTGGTGGCCGGTATGCCAAAAATTAGGAATGGAACAAACGTGGCGGCAAGCAGAAGATTGGATTCTGAAGCCGACATTTCCATTGACCGTTCTAATACCGGCATCAGGAAAGAGTTAATGCCCAATGCAAAACCAATTGCAAAAAACATCATGCCTACAAAGGCAAGAGGTACCATGAAATTTTTCTGTGAAGTATTCATAATAATAGGTTAAATGGTTAGTAATCAGGTTGAAATAATAAAAAAGAATGTCATTCTGCATACAAGACAGAATCTGTCGGGAAAGATCGGATTCTGAACAATACTCAGAATGGCATTCAATATATGTAATTAGCTGTTATTAGTCAATCATCTCGAATCCGCAATAAGGAACTAATGCTTTAGGGATGCGGATACCTTCCGGAGTCTGGTTATTTTCTAATAAGGCTGCAACAATACGCGGCAAAGCTAGTGCGGAACCGTTCAAAGTATGGCATAATTCTGTTTTCTTTTCGGCAGAACGGTAACGGCATTTCAGGCGATTAGCCTGATACGTATCGAAATTGGATACAGAACTTACTTCCAGCCAACGTTGTTGTGCTTCCGAGTAAACCTCAAAGTCAAAGCAAAGTGCAGCTGTAAAACTCATATCACCACCACAAAGGCGGAGAATGCGATAGGGGAGCTCTAATTTCTTCAATAGACCTTCTACATGGTCCAACATTTCCTGATGTGACTGTTTGGAATGTTCGGGTTTGTCAATGCGTACCAGTTCTACTTTTGAGAATTCGTGCAAACGGTTCAAGCCACGTACGTCTTTGCCGTAAGATCCGGCTTCACGACGGAAACATTGAGTGTATGCACAATTCTTGATAGGCAATTGTTTTTCGTCCAAAATCACGTCACGATAAATATTGGTTACAGGAACTTCTGCAGTTGGAATTAAGTACAAATCATCTACTTCGCAATGATACATTTGTCCTTCTTTGTCGGGAAGTTGTCCTGTTCCGTAACCTGATGCAGTGTTTACTACCGTCGGTGGCATGATTTCTTCGTAACCGGAAGCGCGGGCTTCATCCAGGAAGAAATTGATTAATGCGCGTTGAAGACGTGCTCCTTTACCTTTATATACAGGAAAACCTGCCCCTGTGATTTTCACGCCTAGGTCAAAATCTATCAAGTCGTATTTTTTGGCAAGTTCCCAATGAGGAAGTGCATTCTTGGGGAGTTCGGTTTCCATACCGCCCATTTTTTCCACCACATTGTCTTCAGCGCTTACACCTTCGGGCACACTGTCGTAAGGAACATTAGGAATGGTGTAAAGCAGGTTGGTCATGTCTTCCTGTGCTTTGTCCATTTCTGCTTGTAAAGCTTTGCTGGTTTCTTTGATTTCGGCTACACGTGTTTTAGCGGTTTCAGCATCTTCTTTCTTTCCTTCTTTCATCAGTTGCCCGATAGATTTGGAGAGCGAGTTCACTTCTGCCAGGTTTTTATCTAATTGATTCTGTGTGCTACGTCGTTTGTCATTGAATGCAAGCACTTGTTCTATCGTTGCTTTTGCATCTTTAAAGTGCTTCTTTTCCAGTCCGCGGATTACCTCTTCCGTGTTGTCTGTAATTTGTTTAATGGTAAGCATATCTTTTCAGTCTTTTTGATATTTCTTGAATTAATGGACAAAGATAGATAAAAAAATGGTAAGGTGTATGAGTTATTCGTTACTTTTGTATCCAGATTAGAAAATGAAAAGTAAGAAGGATGAATTATCTTGAGATAGCGGGCACTTTAATCGGTCTGCTTTATTTATGGTTTGAATATAAGGCGAGCATTTGGTTGTGGCCGGTCAGTGTTATTATGCCTGCCATTTATATAGTTATTTATTATCAAGTAGGTCTGTATGCCGATTCTGCTATCAGCATCTATTATTTGTTGGCTGGAATTTATGGTTGGGGGATGTGGTTGCGCCATACGCCGGATAAAGGGGAGAAGCCTGTATCTGGCACACCGTCTAAGTTGCTGCTGCCTATGTTTGTTGTGCTGCTTGTGGTGTTTGTGCTGATAGGGATTATTCTCAAAACTTATACGGATAGCACAGTGCCCTGGTGGGATAGTTTAACAACTTCACTTAGTATTATTGCCATGTGGATGCTTGCACATAAATATGTGGAACAATGGTTGGTATGGCTGGTTGTTGATATTGTTTCTTGTGGTATCTATATTTACAAAGATTTATATTTCACTTCTTTTTTATATGGACTTTATACGGTAATCGCTTTTTTCGGTTATTTGAAGTGGAAACAATTAATGAATTTATCTTATGAAAGAGTATAAATTGCCGATAGGATGTGATGTGCCGGAAACAATTATTCTGGCTGATGGTGATTTTCCTTCCCATCCGTTGGCGTTGGAATGGTTGAGGCAGTGTCCTTATGTAGTTTGTTGTGACGGGGCAGCAAATACTTATATTCGTTCAGGTAGAATGCCGGAAGCCATTGTTGGCGATGGTGATTCTTTATTGCCGGGTATTAAAGAGCGATATGCTTCGTTGATTCATAGTGAGACAGAGCAGGAAACAAATGATTTGAGTAAGGCATTCCGCTTCTGCTTATCACAGGAGAGGAAGCGTATTACTATCATGGGGGCTACAGGGAAAAGAGAAGATCATACAATAGGGAATGTCAGTTTGTTGGCAGATTATATGGAGAAGGCGGAGGTTAATATGATGACAGATTACGGTATCTTTGTTCCCATAAAGGAGGACAGTATGTTCGAATCTTATATCGGTCAGCAGATTTCTATTTTTAATATGAATAGTACGGTTTTATTTGCCGAAGGGTTGGCTTATCCTTTATCTGTGTTTACCAATTGGTGGCAAGGGACTTTGAATGAGGCATTGGCCAAGCATTTTATAATCCGGACCGAAGGTAAGGTTTTAGTGTTCAGGACATTCTAAAAGAAAAGACTCTTCAAAGAATGAAGAGTCTTTCAATTTTTTTTATTTTGTAACTGATTATGCTTCTACAGCAGGAACAACAGAAACAGATCTTCTGTCATCGCGACCTACTTTGAAACATACTGTACCATCTACTAAAGCGAAAAGAGTATGGTCACGTCCCATACCGATGTTTTCACCCGGATGGAATTCTGTACCTCTCTGACGAACAATGATGTTACCTGCTTTACAAGCCTGTCCACCAAATATCTTAACGCCTAATCTCTTACTTGCTGATTCACGGCCGTTCTTAGAACTACCTACACCTTTTTTATGTGCCATTTCTTCTTAAATTTTAAATGATTAAGCAATAACTTGTTTAATAGTTAACTCTGTAAACTGCTGGCGGTGACCATTCAGTTTTCTATAACCTTTTCTTCTCTTCTTGTGAAATACAAGTACTTTATCGCCTTTTACTAGCGGAGATACTACTTCACAAACTACCTTGGCACCTTCTACAGTAGGAGCACCTACAGTTACTGTTCCATTGTTGTCTACCAACAATACTTTTTCAAATTCAACAGTTGCGCCGTTTTCTGCGTTCTGAATGTGGTGTACAAACAGTTTTTTACCTTCTTCAGCTTTGAACTGCTGACCGTTAATTTCTACAATTACGTACATCTTTTTATAATATTAAACGGTTTTCTCCGTAAGGTGGAATGCATCACTGCCTTCGCTTTTTCTACCTCATCGGACTAAATCGGGCACAAAATTACTATATTTATTTATATCTGCAAAGAAAAATCATCTTCTTTTTTCTTGTACTCAATGTTTTTATTCATATTGCATTTTGTGGATGTGCGATTGTATAAATAAGGTTTGTGTGATTGTACTTTTATTTACCCCATTGTATAATATAGGCTATCAATACGATGATGCCTATAATGATAGAACAGACTAGCAACAGTCCCAAAAAGCAATACCAAAACATGATTATTGTACGGCAGAAACTTTTCCACCAGGAAAGTCCAAACAGTTGGCGGTAATCCCAGACAAATAATATAAAGATTGCTTTGTAACTTAAATCAAAAATATCATTCAAGTGTGCTGTCCCGGTAAATGGCAGGATCAGTAAAGAAATCCATAAGATTTGGCAAGCGATATAAACTTGTGCAAAAAAGTTTTCTGTCAGGTTTAGTCGACGTCCGATAGAGGTCCGGCAGAAGCTTAATCGGGTGCTTATTGTGAAAAGGGGGAGCAAAGCAAGGATGCTGAAGGCTTTGTTGCCATGTATCCAACTTTTCATCAGATTACCGACTGCAGAGAGAAAACTATTTTCTGTAAAATAATTGTTTGTCATTTCGTTGAAAACATTTTTTATTTCACTTCCGGCTTCGCTCAAATCATTCCAGATATCTTGATCTTCATAGGGATTATCTTGTTGGGCCATGTTTGCCAATATGTTTTTTCTTATTTCCGATATGGTTGAGTCTTGTTTGTTGGCTTCTCTTCCTAAAGTGGCTATCCGCAAGCTATCTTGTTTTGCCAAAGTCGTACCAATTTCTTTCATCAGGCCTCTCCAGTCATCAATCTCTCCATTTTTTGCTTTTATTTTTTGTTTAAGCTCCTTTTTTATTTGTTTGCTTATTTCTTTTTTTAGCTCATCTTGGTCTTGATTGCTGAATTTTGCATCGATTTGTGCTTGTATTGATTCTGATAAACTGTGGGTTTGAGCCCACCGTGCACTGTCTGCATAAGTAATACTTTGTCCTAAATAATATTTGGTACAACTGTCTGATGTCTGTTCCTGTTGATATTTGATGTCATCCATCAGGCTGGCGATAGTAGGCTCTTCTTCCATTTCCTTTTCCGATAGTTTTATCGCTGTCGGGTCAATGAGCTGTACACCCATGATATATAGAGCAGCTAGAACGAACAAGGTTTGAAATGGTTTATAGTAATGTACACGTTTCCCCCTCAGATAATCCCGTATCATGTATCCTGGTCGGTAGAGTAGTTCTATCAGGTTACGGCTGAAACCATTGTCTATGTTAAAGAATCCGCTCAAAATATTCTGAAAGGCATTTCGTATGGTAAAACGTGGTGTGTGGTGGTTTTGTCCGCAATGGGGACAATAATTCCCTTGAAATGTGTTTCCGCAGTTCTTACAGACGCAACATGTCGGATTCTCTTTTATTTCATGTTTTCCTCTTATTTGTTTTTGATGGAACAGTTTGTAGAAGGCTACTATCTTTTGAGGAAAATAGGAAGAATAAAAGAACTTTTCCGGAAAATGTTTGTCTGGTTCGTAAGGGGTGAATTTATGAATTAATGGAAGTAACGAAAGATTGTCTAATATCTGCCGATGTGGGTATACAATCAGTTCTTCACGGGTTGTCATGCCATTGAGTACACCTACAAAGTCTACTTTGGCTGCTTGGGCGGTTTCAGCGTCCACTGTGCTGTCACCGATGTAGAGTGTTTCGTTTTTCTGGCGATGCAGTCGGCGTAGTGCTTTTTTTATACCTTGAGGATCTGGCTTGGCTTGCTTTACATCCTCTCCTCCGATAATAATGTCAAAAAAATCTTTCGGAAAATGTTGGTCTACCATTTCGCGGATACGAAAACGGAATTTAGTGGAAATGATACCTATTTGGGCGCCTTGACTTTTCAGTGTTTTCAGTACGGTAACCGTTTCAGGAAAAAAGAAAGTGTTGACAGTCATGTATGTATCTGCTTCCTTTACATATTCTTTTTTATATTCGGCTAATGTTTCGGGAGCAGTGATTCCGCTCAAAAGACTGAATGAATCTTCCAGTGTTTTTCCAATGGTGCGTTTTATGGCTTCATCACTGATGCCCGTATGCCCATGGCGTTCCAGTACATTACGAAAACAGATAACGATGCCGCGTGAAGAATCGGCTAGTGTGTAATCAAAATCAAAAAGGTATGTTGTGTATTTCATTCTTTCAAATTAAACTCATTTTAATGTAATGAATATATTGCCCGGAAGGATCTTGTCAAGGACGGCCTCCACTTAACCAGTGTTTACGATAATAATCTTCATTCAGGCTGCTGATTATGACTCCCCGGCTGGTACTGGCATGGATAAACTTATTATCTTTCAAATAAATACCTACATGACTGGCAATCCGTTTTTTTCTACCGTTATGGAAGAATACCAAATCTCCTTCGCGCAAGTTTCTCTTACTTACTTTATGGCAATCTTGGGTACGTTGGTCATCTGAGTTACGTTTCAGCTTTTTGTGGTATACCTTTTTATATAAATGTGAAGTCAGTCCGGAACAGTCCACTCCCCGTTTGCTGTTACCACCGCCACGGTAGGGGACTCCCAGCCATGCTGCTGATTCTACGTACAGTTGGTGATTGTCTTTCATGTCAATATCCATATTCAGACGGATGGAGGCACGCGCCAGTTCCTTGTAGTTATAACGTGGGGCAGAGGTACCGCATGAAGCCAACAACATGGCCAGTGTACCTAATACCAGCAAATGGGATAGTAGTTTTTTCATTCTGTTACATTAAAATAGTCCTCTAATTCCTTTTCGGCGGAATTCCCTTTATTGTCAATATCTCGGATAATCTTTCCGTTTTCTAACAGAGCGATGCGTGGGCATATATCTACTGTGTGGTTCAGATTATGGCTGGATACCAGTATGGTGGCTCCGGTTTCTTCATTATAAGCTTTCAGTAAATGCTTGATAATGGACTGCGAACTAGGGTCCAGAAAGTTGAACGGTTCATCTAGAATCAGTACCTGCGGTTGGTGCAGCATAGCCGAAATGATACCTATTTTCTGTTTGTTGCCTGCCGAATAGTTACGAATCAGTTTTTTTTGTCCGATGACTTCGCCATTCATAAAACGTTCAAACCTAGCGACACGTTTATCTACTTCTTCTTTTGTTAGCCCGTACATTTTTCCTACAAAGTAGAAATATTCTTCGGGGGTAAGATAATCTATCAGGAAACCTTCGTCAATGAAAGCTCCCGTTATATTTTTCCATTCCTCACTCCGGCTCACATCGATGTTTTCGATATGTACACTGCCTCCGTCGGCTTTCAGCAAGTCCAGCATCAGGCGGAACAGGGTCGTTTTTCCTGCTCCGTTATTGCCCACCAGTCCCAACATGTCACCGCTTTGAATGGAATAATTTTCTATGTCTACAGCCACTTTCGGGCCAAAGTTCTTTTGTAATTGGTTTATTATGATATTCATACGCAATTCGTTTTAACGTGAGTCACGGAAGCCTTCCATATTCTCATAACGGCGCTTCATGAAACGGTTATAGATATTTTTTATCCAAATATTGTGGGTTGCAATCAGTAACAACCCTATAATCATCATGATGATGCAGGCTGTATCCTGTTCAAAGAAAGCCGTCAGAGCTTTGTTGATAATCAAGGGCAGGAAAAAAGCACATGAGATGATAATGGTCTGGAATAAGGAACTTCCCCGATTGCTTCGCATGACATTGGCGTTTAACGGGAGTGTCTTTTTATTGTACACAGCCAGTTGCAGCATCATAGCGAATACGAATCCTGCTGTAAACAGCATATAGGATAGAGCCATGAGGAAGGGTATCTTGCCTTTAGCTACAGGGATCATCATAATCAGGAAAGGGATGAACACGATGATGCAGTTCAGGTAATACTTGGCACGAAGCAAGTTATAGATAGATTCCTTACGGCTCATAAGACCGTCTAGATAGTTGCCCTCAAAAGACATCACTTGCCCCAGGGTCATGATACTTAAAATGGCAAAATTGTATATGCAGATAAAATTTATCATTCCTGTTCCGTCATACACATCCGTGAAGGCAATCAGTGCCGAAAAAGCAAGCATGATGATAAATCCCATGCGGAATTGTGTCTTTACGGTTTTGTTACGGAAACACAGTTTTAGTTCCAGACGTAGATATTCACCTACGTCACCATAGCGGTCCAGGAATTTATATTCGGATACATGCTTCATCTTGGTGTCTTCCACTTTAGCTATTTCATTATAGATGAAGTGTAGCTGTAGCTTGCGATTTACTAGCAGAAGCAACAAAATGGCTGCTATGACACCTAGAAAGGCGAGTATGTTTCCTTCTATAAATCCTTCTCCTAGATTCATCATGAACGTGGAAACCGGATTTCCTTCGGGAATAAATTCAGTTCCCGCTAATAATCCGTATACTCCGATCGGGAGAAGTATATAAAGCAATTTCTCATTCAGTAAAGTTTTGCATATCAAATACCAATAACTGTTCATAGCCATCAGAAGCCAAATGCCGCACAGATAGCATAGGATGCCCGTGAATCCATAGAAACGGATAATCGTAAGCAGGGCAAAAGGTACGATCAGGAAAAACCAGAAGAAGTTGTAACTGCTGATTCCGGATTGTAGTAACAGGGTATCCACCAGCTTATTCTTTTTTACTGGCATAAGCAGATAGGGCTTGATTTCTTGCGACATGGCCGGTTGCAGCATGAAGCGTAGCAAAAAATCAAGTATCAGAAGATAAATCAATCCTTGGTTCATGATATGGTAAGGTTCCATGCTGGGAAAGATATCTTCAAAAGCGAAGGACAGCATGACCCCGATAAAGATGAGGTATGCTGCCCAAAATGCGACCATAAAGTAAATTAAAAACTTGGCAAAGCGGTTCCTGTCGAATGCAGGATTCCGCTTGGCTGCAAGTTTTTGATTCTGTCTTATAATAGATAGAAGCATAGGCTTGGATGGGATTATTTTGTTTCTTCCGAAGTCATGCTTACTTCTATACGGTTATTCTGCTCCAACAAGGCTTTGGTAAATTCTTGCAGATCTTTAGCGGTAATGCTGTTTACTATGTCTGCGTAGCCGGTGTTCATATCTGTTCCTTCCCAGAAATATTCATCCAGCATATTTACCCAATAACTGTTTTCTTTGGCATTTTCCTTGTATTTCTTCAGCATGAATTCTTTTACCTTGTTCAAGTTTTCGGTGGACGGACCCTCGTTGGCAAATTGGTTCAGTTCATTCAAAATGATATCCGTCATTTTGGCGCGTTTGGCAGGATCTGTATCGAAATAGATTTGCAGAACCGCTTTCTCTTTTGGATATTTGGTCAGACTGCCGAATGCACTTACACCGTATGTCCCACCTTCTTTTTCGCGTACGCTTTCAGTATACATGATATTCAGTATCTGTGAAAGCATACTCATCATGATTTGGTTTTTCAATGTGTATGCGCATTGCCCGTTGTTGATTACCAATACGGTGGCTTTAGGAGTTTCCAATTTCTTGTTGAAAATGTTCTTATAGTCACCTTGGCGCATATCAATGTGGTTGTCACGGAAGGTTTCTTTGCGATTGACGGAAGGCAGAGCGCCTAAATAAGTCGCAATCAGTGGTTCCGTTTCTTCTGGTTTGATATTTCCTACAAAGATGAAAGTAAAGTCGCTGGCATCTTTGAAACGGTCTTTGTACATCTCCATAATTCTGGCATAGTCAATCTTGTCCACCATGTCGGCTTTCATACGGATAGTACGCGGATGTCCCATATAGAGGGCTTTTTGTAATGTATCCTGTAAGGCAGTCATTGGGTTGGCCTCTTGATTTGCCAAAGATGCTTGTAGACGGTTCTTGAATGAAGTAAATGCATCGTTATCCATTCGTGGAGCCGTGAATGACAAATAGACTAATTGCATCAAGGTCTCAAAATCTTTGGGTGAGCAGCTTCCGCTCAGCCCTTCTGTATTACCACCGACGGAAGCACTTACACTAGCTTTTTTACCTGCCAATACTTTCTCTAGATCAACATTGCTGAAGTTACCCAAGCCGCCGATACTTGCCACATCATTCATGACATTGATATTGATAATTTCATCATTCGGGAACAAGGAACTGCCACCCGGACTGAAAGCTCTCATTCTGATTTCATCCGCTTTGAAGTCGGTTTGCTTTAAGATAACGCGTACTCCATTGGACAGAGTCAAGATAGTAGAACCGAACGGACCATTTTCCTGTTTTGTAATCTTTCCGCCTTGGGGCTTTTCAGGAATCAAAGGTTCATCAGAAACTTTGTCTTCATAAGCAGTCAGTGTTTCAGCTTTTACCTTATTGATAGCAGCCAAAACTTCTTTCTTGGATGGAACTTTCAATCCTTCCTTTTCAGGGAAGAATACGTTTACTACCAGATTGCTGTCGGTAACCAAGGCTGGAATCAGACTGTTTACCATTTCCACAGACAGGTTGGGGACGATCTGATTCATAATGGCGTATTCATTTTCAATACCTGGAATTGGTTCGTTGTCAATGAAGTGGCGTACATATTCATCCACGTATGCACCGTTTTTCACTTTATTGCGTTCGTTGTATGCAGATTCCAGCATACGCAGATAGTCCGCTTTGGCGCGGGCATATTCGGACGCGGTGAAACCAAATTTGTGGGCCCGTTCAATTTCACGTACAATGGCGGTTATTGCACTGTCAATTCCGTCTTCCTTGCTTGCTACTATTCCTGTAAAGGCATCTTTTGTTTTGGAAATCAGAAATTCTTGGTCGCTGACTTGAGCGAAGATGAAAGGAGGATTGGCTGTTTGGGTCAGTTCGTTCAGACGGGCGTTCAACATATTTTCTATCATGGATTTCATGTAGTTCACTACCAGATAATCCATGTTTCCCTTTTGTTCATTAGGAATTGCTTCATGTTTGTAGCATAAATAAGCTACTGGGTTTGCCTGTTCTTTATCCGTTTCTATTGCTACAATAGTTTCCTTATTGTCGGGAACTTGGAAGTATTCTCGTTCTGCTGGGGTTTCTGGCATTTTAATAGGAGAGAATATCTTCTTTATCTTTGCCTCAATCTTGTCTACATCTATATCGCCTACTACGACAATACCCTGTTGGTCCGGACGATACCATTTTTCATAATAATCGCGTAATGCCTGATAAGGGAAATTGTCTACTACTTCCATTATGCCGATAGGAAGCCTATAGGCATATTTACTTCCCGGATAAAGGGTAGGGAGGGCTTTTTCGTACATACGCATCATAGCGTTTGTGCTAGTACGCCATTCTTCATGAATCACACCGCGTTCGCTGTCTATTTCCTTAGGGTCCAGTGTCAGGTCATCGGCCCAGTCATGCAAAATTAGCAAACAAGAATCTACAACGCCGTCACGTATCACGGGAACATTGGAAATATTGTATACTGTTTCATCTATGCTAGTGTAAGCATTCAGGTTTTCACCGAATTTCACCCCTATGCTTTCCAGATATTGGATGAGGGTTTTGTCCGGGAAATTTTTAGTTCCGTTAAAGCACATGTGTTCTAAGAAGTGTGCCAAGCCTCGCTGGTTGTCTTCTTCCAAAATGGAACCTACTTTTTGAGCGATGTAGAAATCGGCTCTTTTTTCGGGGAGTTCGTTGTGACGGATGTAATAAGTTAATCCGTTGTCCAATTTACCGATGCGGACGTTAGGGTCCGTAGGGATGGGAGGCGTTTGCTGTTGTGCAAAGCCCACCGACACGCTGCCTAGAATGATCCAGGCAGCTGCCATCTTCCTTAGAAAATGTGTCATAGTGTTTGTTGTGGGGTTAGTTTATTTTATTATAATAAGTCATTGGCAGATAGGTATCTTTCTGCTTCTATGGCAGCTTTGCAGCCACTTCCAGCAGCAGTGATAGCCTGTCGATAATGCGGGTCGGCCACATCGCCGGCAGCGAACACACCGGGGACTTTCGTACGCGGAGTACCTGCTTCTGTAATAATGTAGCCTACTTCGTCTGTGTCTAAATAATCCTTGAAAATGTCTGAATTGGGCTTATGGCCGATAGCCAGAAAGAATCCGTCGATGGGCAAGTCATAACATTCTTCGTTGCATTCACCCTGACGCTTTACCAAATGAACGCCTTCTACGCCATTCTCTCCGTATAAGCCGACAGCGTTGTGTTCGAACAGTACCTTGATGTTAGGATGGTTCATAACACGTGCTTGCATAATCTTGGATGCGCGTAAGAACGGTTTACGTACAATCAGGTAAACCTGTTTGGCCAGTCCTGCCAGATAGACAGCCTCCTCACAAGCAGTGTCACCGCCACCTACTACAGCTACAGTTTTCTTGCGATAGAAGAAACCGTCGCAGGTGGCGCAGGCACTTACACCCATTCCGGCATATTTTTGTTCGTCTTCCAGACCTAGATATTTGGCGGTGGCACCTGTGGATATAATTACAGTTTCTGCCTCAATCACTTTTTCGTCATCAATGGTGATGCGGTAAGGACGTTTGCTCAGGTCGGCGGAAGTTGCAATACCATTGCGGATATCCGCGCCAAAACGTTCTGCTTGTTTGCGCAAATCCTCCATTAGCTGGGTACCGCTGATACCTTCGGGATATCCGGGGAAATTCTCCACCTCGGTAGTGATGGTCAACTGGCCTCCGGGCTGTAAGCCTTCATATAAGACCGGAGCGATGTTAGCGCGTCCTGTATAAATGGCTGCGGTATAGCCGGCAGGACCTGAGCCGATGATAAGGCATTTAACTTTTTCTGTACTCATAATACTTATTTCTTTACTTAATTTAATTTGATGAATATTATATTATCTCTCTATCTTGAACTCTGTTTGCTATCGTAAGTCTATCACTTCAGCGTTTGGGAATTTCTTTTTATCAAACTTGAATGTCGCATTGTCCAGCGGCTGGTTGGTTTGGTAAGAAGTGACGATAATCTCGTTTGCCGATTTATTATTTTGTTCTACCTTTATATATAAAGGCTGATATGTTTGGGAAACGAACAAGGTGATGGATGTGATATCTTGTTTATTCTCCGGGGTCAGTATCACTTCGAACCCTTGTTTGCCGTTACGGCTTTTTGTCCCCGCATACTTATAATTATATCCGTTTTTGTAAATGGATAACAGTGCGTATGGGTTAATGGTTTGCAATTCTTCCGGGGTAGGATTGCTCACATTCACTTCTTCGCTGCTTTCCAGATAACTCCATTGCGTTTTTCCGTCAAACCAGCTTTGTATTCCGCCACTGTTCAGATAGAACTGGTTGCCTTTTAGCAATAAGGTTCCATTGCCTGTCCCCCCAAAGGTGGCACGGATGCCTCCGGCCTGTTGCAGGGCATTGGCGGTTTTGTCCAATATCTCCCGTGCCTGTTTGTCCTTTTGTGCGGACAGGCTGACCGAAAGGAAAAGGATTAATACCAGTAAATATGTTCTTTTCATTTTTATCATAACATTATTAAACAACTTATTGTTGTAGATTGTTCAATTTCATTTCCAGGTCTGTTTCATCCATGCAGAGTACGTCACGCGCCTTGCTTCCTTGAGTGGGGCCAACAATTCCTGCTTTTTCCAGTTGGTCCATGATACGTCCCGCACGGTTGTAACCGATAGAGAACTTGCGCTGGATTAGCGAAGTAGAGCCTTGCTGATGAATCACTACCAGTCTGGCTGCGTCTTCAAACATAGGGTCCAATCGGTTCATGTCCACTTCCCCTACACTGCTTTCACTCTCTTCGCCTACGTATTCGGGCAACATGAATGCGGTGGTGTATCCTTGTTGTTTACTGATGTAATTGGCTATTTTCTCCACTTCAGGAGTATCCACGAATGCACATTGCACACGTACCGGATCATTACCTTGCAAGTAAAGCATATCTCCTTTACCAATCAGTTGTTGTGCTCCCGAACGGTCCAGAATAGTACGTGAGTCCATCATGGCAGCTACACGGAAGGCAACACGTGCCGGGAAGTTAGCTTTGATAGTACCGGTAATAATGTTCGTTGTCGGACGCTGGGTCGCGATAATGGCATGTATGCCTACTGCACGTGCCAACTGGGCGATACGGCAAATAGGTAATTCCACTTCCTTACCCGCAGTCATAATCAGGTCACCGAACTCATCAATGATAATCACTATATAAGGCATGAAGCGATGGCCTTTTTCCGGATTCAACTGTCGGTTGATGAATTTCGCGTTATATTCCTTAATATTACGGCAACCGGCTTTACGCAGCAAATCATATCGGCTGTCCATCTCTATACATAATGAGTTCAAGGTTTGTACCACTTTGGTAACATCGGTGATAATTGCGTCTTCTCCATCCGGCAGTTTAGCCAGAAAATGCTTCTCAATCGGAGCATAGATAGCGAACTCCACCTTCTTGGGGTCTACAATTACAAACTTAAGTTCTGCCGGATGCTTCTTATATAATAAAGAGGTCACGATGGCATTCAATCCCACGGACTTACCTTGTCCGGTAGCACCGGCTACCAACATGTGGGGAGCCTTTGCCAAGTCCACCATAAAGACTTCGTTGGTAATAGTCTTACCTAATGCCACAGGCAGTTCGTAGGTGGTCTCCTGGAACTTTTTACTATTCAGGATAGACTTCATCGGTACGATACGTGGGTTGGCATTCGGAACTTCAATACCGATAGTACCTTTACCCGGTATCGGGGCGATGATACGGATCCCTAGTGCCGACAAACTTAATGCGATATCATCCTCCAAATTTCTGATTTTCGAGATACGAACTCCTTCTGCCGGAGTGATTTCGTATAATGTGATGGTAGGACCTACACTTGCCTTGATAGAGCTGATTTCGATTCCGAAACTGCGTAAAACTTTGATGATGCGGTCTTTGTTGGCATTTTGCTCTTCCATGTCAATATTGGGACCATCATCTTCGTATTCATTTAGCAAATCCAAACTAGGGAATTTATAGTTTTCCAAATCCAGACGGGGGTTGTATGGTGAAAGTACGGGACCTTTGTATGCCTCGTCTTCCTCATTTGTTTCTTCACTGATTGAAAAATCAGGTTCATCTATATCTTCTACTTCCTCTTCTTCAGTCACATAGGCAGGCTCCTGTTCCATTTCCGGTCCAGCAACCTGGTTGTTCTCAAAAGGGAAAGGGACCTGGTCTTCCACTTCTTCCTTTATCTTTTCCGGCTGTTCCAGTTCGAAATCTACAATGGCAGGTCCGGGATTGGAGAATTCCTTCTTGTTCTCTTCCTTTCGGGGAGTTTCTTTGACCGGACTTTCTTCAGTTGCAGAAGAAACTTGCTCTCCTTTTTTCTTCCGTTTGAAATTAGGGTGCAAAGCCTTGCGTATAATTTGTATGGTTTCATTGCTTAAATATACAAAGAACAACAGTGCTGTGATGAACAATAACAATCCCAAGCCAGGTATACCTACTTGTGAAATTAGCCAGTTGCTTACATTGTATCCGTGCAGTCCGCCCGGATAGATGAAACTGTTTCCGAAAGTGCCGTCAAAAATAAAACCCAGTGTGATGGAGAACCAGATGAGCAGGATGGAACAGGACATGAACCATTTCCAGATACGGAACTGATAGGCTTTCATTAATTTCATACCCACTACTGCCAGGAACAAAATGATAAAGTAAGCTGCCAGTCCGAAACATTCATTTATAAGGAATTCGGCAAGCTGTGCGCCGCGTGCTCCGGCATAGTTCTTTACATGGTTGGTAGTCTGCATCAGTTCACCCGGCTGCTGGTTGTCCAAAATACTTTGGTCCGCTGCTCCTGTAAAGAAGAAAGAGGTAAATGCCAGCAACAGATAAACAGCAAAAATAACACTAATCAATCCGATTACAAAATGCGTTGTTTCATTCTTAAAAAAAGCGGAGAATCGTTTGGTTGATACCTTTTTAGGCTCTGTCTCCTTATCTGATTTTTTCTTTGCCATACGTCTTCATTCTATTTATTATTTCGCAAATGTACATGAAAAACATTAATTATTGCCTTATTTAATCTCTTTTTTCTTAACTTTGCGATTCAATTTTAATGTTTATGGAAAAGTACAGTCAGGTGATATTTGACAAAAATACAGTAGAATTTGTGACGGTGGCCGCCGAATATTGTGGTTTTCTGGAACGTGCCCGTGATATGAAACGCTATGATTTTGTAGATACTGCCTTAAAAATACTTCCGTTGCTTTATTTGAAAGCGACTTTGTTGCCTCCATGTGAACCGATAGGAGAGGATGAGCCTGAAATCTTCGTTACTGAAGAAGATTATGAACTGATACGTAGGACTGTGGCCGGTGTATTGGGGGCGAAGGACGATTATCTGGAAGTGTTCTTGCCGGATATGGCATACAGTGACACGCCCATCAAGAAATGTATTTCAGAAGATTTGGCGGATATTTATCAGGATTTGAAAGACTTTATCAGCGTATTCCAACTGGGACTGAACGAAACGATGAATGATTCGTTAGTAGTCTGTAAGGAACATTTCAGGGAATTCTGGGGGCAGCGTTTGGTAAACACCATGCGTGCCTTACACGATGTAAAGTATACTCCTGCCGATGATGACGAGGAAGAAGAAATGGAAGATGAGAATTCATTATTATGAAACAAATAAAAAAAACGATTACTAAAGCCGAGATAGCAGCAATGCCCAAGGTGCTTTTTCCCGGACGTATCTTCGTGATTTATACAGAGAGCGAGGTCGAGAAAGCAGTAGCCTACTTGAAAGATCAGCGCATAGTGGGGGTGGATACGGAAACACGTCCGTCTTTCAAGCGAGGTACTACTCATAAGGTGGCTTTGTTGCAAATATCTACGCAAGATACCTGTTTCTTGTTCCGTTTGAACCGGATAGGTATGCCCGATTCTCTGCAAGAGTTTTTGATGAGCGATACCTTGAAGATAGGTTTGTCGCTGAAAGACGATTTTAATTCGTTGAGGAAACGTGAGAATGTGCATCCCGACCGGGGTAACTGGATAGAGTTGCAGGACTATGTAGGACGATTCGGCATAGCTGACCGGAGTCTGCAAAAAATTTTCGCCAATCTGTTTGATCAGAAGATTTCAAAAAGCCAGCGTCTTTCCAATTGGGAGGCGGATGTGCTTAGCGAGGGACAAAAACTATATGCAGCCACAGATGCGTGGGCTTGTGTGGAAATTTACAATTGCCTGACGGAATTGGAACGTACGGGTGATTATGAGATAAAAGAGGAAGAACCAATAGAAACAACAGTAAATACAAATGGCTTATAAAAAAGTATACCTGAAACCGGGTAAGGAAGAGTCGTTAAAGCGTTTCCATCCGTGGGTATTCTCCGGAGCTATCCAGCGCATCGAGGGAGAACCCGAAGAAGGCGAGATAGTGGATGTGTACACTTCAAAGAAAGAATTTATAGCTTGCGGGCATTTCCAGATAGGAAGTATTGCCGTGCGCGTGCTCTCTTTTAAGGAAGGTGAGATTGATCATGAATTCTGGAAGCATAAACTGGAAGTGGCCTATGATTTGCGTCGCAGTTTGGGTTTGGCTGGTAATCCTGCAAATAACACTTACCGTCTGGTTCATGGCGAAGGGGATAACTTGCCGGGTTTGATTATTGATGTATACGATCATACAGCCGTGATGCAGGCACATTCGGCCGGAATGCACGTTTACCGTATGGAGATAGCCGATGCCTTGTCTGAAGTGATGGGGGATGTAGTCCGGAACATTTATTATAAATCAGAAACTACGTTGCCTTTCAAGGCAGACTTGGGACCGGAGAACGGTTTCATCAAAGGAGGAAGTCCCGAAAACATAGCGATGGAATACGGATTGAAATTCCATGTAGATTGGCTGAAAGGACAGAAAACGGGTTTCTTTGTGGATCAGCGTGAGAACCGTCATTTGTTGGAACGTTATGCCAAAGGGCGTAATGTATTGAATATGTTCTGTTATACAGGAGGATTCTCTTTTTATGCCATGCGTGGAGGCGCGAATCTGGTGCATTCGGTAGACAGTTCGGCAAAAGCTATTGATCTTACCAATATGAACGTGGAATTAAATTTTCCGGGTGATACCCGTCATAAGGCGTATGCTGAGGATGCTTTTAAATACCTGGATCGTATGGGAGATCAATATGATTTGATAATTCTTGACCCTCCTGCATTTGCCAAACACAAGGATGCTCTCCGCAATGCATTGCGTGGCTATACGAAACTAAACGCTAAAGCATTTGAGAAAATCAAACCGGGAGGTATTCTGTTTACTTTCTCTTGCTCGCAGGTGGTAGATAAGATGAATTTCCGCAATGCGGTATTTACAGCTGCGGCACAAAGCGGACGTAGTGTACGTATTCTGCATCAATTGACTCAGCCGGGAGATCATCCCGTAAATATTTACCATCCTGAAGGAGAGTATTTGAAAGGGCTGGTGCTGTATGTGGAATAATTCGATTTATTTATATATTATATAGTACAATGGCGTTTTTACAGGATTTGAATCTGCAAAAGCATCATTAAAGTTTAAATGATGTTAATCAGAAGCGAATAGTTGTAGTCTTATTATGTTTGATAACATAAAACTCCTTATCTTTGCACTGTGTTTTTCATGGTATTAGATTTAAGGTTAATGAAGATTGGGTGTCTGGGATAGATACCCTTCTTTTTTTATATATGATATAGACCGTTTTTTAAAGCTTCTTCCTGAAAGAAAGATTTGCTCTGTTTTTTTCTTCCACTCCTTACATTTTCTCTTTTGGGGTGACAGGCCTATGCTTGTTTTTCCGTTTATATCCATTGTGGGATTTTTCTTGATAGGATTCGTTCTTCTTCAATCCAGGCAGCATAAAGTTCGCTCTGCTTGGTCCTAAAGCTTTATACACGCTTTCCTAAGCCTTTTCGGGCTGATGATTAAGGAGATTTTTACGGTTATGTAGTACAGACTCCGACAGTGGACTATACAGTCGCTTCGAATGGACTATACAGTCTATTATAAGCGTCTGTATAGTCCACTGTCGGAGTCTGTATTAGGTGGCTGGAAGAAAGAGCTTAATGTAATGGAAGAAAAAGCTTAGATAACGGGTAATGAGCAGGAATGCTTCAAAATGTCAATAATAGAAAGGTTGCAGGCTTTTTAATGAAGTTGTAATACTACCATCTCACTCTCGGTTCCTATTCTGAAAGGAGGTCCCCATAAAGATAATCCGCTGGAAACATATATATGGCTGTTTTCCCATTGGCGATAGCCGTGACTTTGTTCATAAAGATGGTCTGTTACCCAATTCATGGGCCAAACCTGTCCATGGTGAGTGTGTCCGCTGAACTGTAAGTCGATACCGGCTGCCTGACTCTCTGCCAGTTGGTAAGGCTGATGGTCCAACAGAATAACCGGTTTGCTTTTATCTATACGGGCCATTAACTTTTGTAATGGAAGTCGTCTGGCATTGCTACGGTCGTCACGTCCTATCAGTTGTATGCCGCAGGGAAGTGTGACAACCGAGTCGCGCAGCAGTTGTATAGGAGTATTTTGTATAAATTGGATACTTTTGTCTATCCCGCTGATATATTCATGGTTTCCGGGGACCATGTAGATTCCCAGTGGTGCTTTTAATTCCGTTAGTTCTTCAGCCATGTTTTCAGCATAAAGAGGTATTACGCTGTTATCAATTAAATCGCCTCCAATTAGGATTAAGTCCGGATTCTGTCCGTTAATCATTTTCACATATTGCTTCAAAGACGTTTTTCCTGTGCCGTTGCCCAAATGTATATCGCTCACTGCAACTATTTTTATAGGACGCCGATTATCGGTCAGCGGTTTGGTGAGCGTGATGTTGACAGTATTTATCTTGGGATGGCGATAATTATAGTATCCATATCCCAACAAGACGAATGTGGCCAGTAAAGAAGTCATGAAACTCTGGTTGAAAGAAATAGAGCACAGTTTCAATAAATCAAAGAAAAGTAAAAACAAGACCATATATAAAGTGAATATCAGCCAGCCTGTCCCGACCTCATACATTGTGTGGGATAAGTAAAACGGTATCTTCACATTGCGACTTAGCATCGTTCCGAAAAAGGACAGTGCAGCTAGCCAGAATAAAATAGTCAATAAAATCTTGATTCCGTATGGAAAGCCGGATAATGTTTGCAAACCTCTGTAAAATATGTAGGCATTTCCTCCAAGGTATGTAAAGATAAGAATGATGAAAAATGTCGGCATAAAGTCAATACATTAAATTTGGATTACAAAGGTAGTCCAATTCTTGATAAAAGAGAAACAAACTATTGATATAAACATGAAAATAGTATAAATTGGTTGCCTTAAGGATGAAGATCACGGTGGCGTGTTATATAGAAACAGGAGGTGCTGAAGTAATTTCTGATGTGTTTTAACTGTGCCAGTACAGGATATAATTTTCGTGGCCGCAGATGGAACTTCTGTTGGTAGTGTGGGTTGATGAACCATAATTGTCTGTCGATTATTTCGTATCCATACTTTTCAGCAAGTTGTTCAAAGGCGTCTATGGTCATGCGGCAGCGTTTGATGTCTGATAATTCTTCGATACATGATGGTGTTTCATGGAAACATCTGAGCAGAAACCGATAGAATATACCGGGACATAAATGGATGAAAGGAAGAGAGGAGACGAACCGGTTGTGACAAATTTGCTGATGTCCGCCAAATGGCATTTGCCAAGACGGGAATCCCCAGAATATGATGCCTCCCTTAGCTAGAAGAGGAGAGAGGCAACGGAAGAATTCTTCTTTGTTACTGATGTGTTCAATGACATCGTGTATCAGGATGAGCTGGTAACGGGAAACTGAAGAGAAGTTGAAGAAATCCATCGTCCTGAATTCTCCTTTGTAGCCGGAGGCGGCGAAGAAGGATTGTGCCTGGTATATGCGGCTGGCTGCACGGTCTATGCCTGTTACCTTGCAGCCTAGTTCGGCAAAGGGGAGCAGGTTACCTCCTTCTCCGCAACCTATTTCCAGTATGTGGGTAGAAGAGCTGAGGGAGATAAATTGCTTTACATAGTCTATATAGAAACTGCGTGATGTATTCGCTAGTTCGTTAAAATAACATTGTCTGTCTTGATGTCTTTTTTGCATGGCTGTCTTTTTATCCTATAGATACAAGGATGGACAAAAGACTGCATGAAGTTTCCTTAATAATTCCAGCGCACTCCCAATTGTAGGTTGAAATGGAACGGGTACTCGTCACGTATTGTGTTTTTAAAGCTGCCGTCCTTGAAATAAAAAGCTGCTCCGGGTTCTATGAAAGCCCCTAGGGTAGGATTTATATTATATTGTATTCCCAATGCGGCGTGTATGGAGAATTGGAGCGGTTTTATTTTCAGACTCTCTGTACTGGAATAGATTTTTTCTTTCTGAACGATGAAATCTTGTTCCAGTTTACCCGATACGGATTTGTCTATCGTGCCTCCTCCTGTGGTATAAAAGGAAAAGGTACGGGTGGTATAAAGCCGGCGGTCTAGTTTCACAGACAAGCCTATGTAGTGGAACTTTTGTCGTTTAACCCACTTGGAATCTTCTCCTATGGAACTTTCGGACGACAGATAGGTATATTGCAGACCTGCACTGACTCCCCAATGCCTGCTTATGGATTTACGGAACGAAAGCGCAAAACTGACGGGGAGATTATAATGGGTATATTCTGTCATGGGGCGTCCTGTGTTGTCATTTGCTATTTGTAGCAGAGCTCCGTAAGCTTGTGCATCGGGAAAGTCCGAGGGATATTCCTGCAAATAGTTTTTGAAGTCATTCCAATACATAATTTCATCCTTATGAGAACTTCCTATGTCTCCCCGGGAAAAAGTTTTGTTTATGAAGCCGGTGCTTGTTCCATTATTGCCGGCAGATATGGCAAGTGCCAAAGTATATTCGGAACGTTTATGCGGTAATGCAAAGTGGTTATGTCCGGAAGGGCTCTTGTGTACAGATTCTGTGTTCCGGATTGTATCTTGTGCCGGGAGAGTGCATTCTATTCCTATATTATTTGCCGTATCGGTATTGATACTTGTTTGGATTGGTGGTTTTGTCAAGGAAGTTGTCTTTGATTGGGGCCTGTCCGGTAATAGTTTGTTTTCAGGCATAATGGAAGGATTGCCTGTAATGCTTCTTGGCTGGTGTGCCGGTAAGGATACGACGGGCGAGGCTACTTTGTGCTTTTCTGTCTGTAAAAAATAAAAAGTGGTGGCAAAAGGTATAAACAGCAAGAGGAGAACGGCTGCTATACGCATCGTTCTTATCCTTTTTTTCTTATGTAAATAGGGGGTGAAATATTTCGTTTGAAAATGATTCCAATCATTTTCGGGGAGGGGCTTTTCGTATTCGTTAACCCGTTGTTTCAAGTGGTCTATCCACGGTTCTTCTTCCTGTTTCATAATGATTGTCGAGTTAAGTATTCTTTAATTTTTTGAGCAAGTACACATTTGGCGCGGTGCAGTTGTGAGGAGGATGAATGTTCGTTAATGCCTAATGTCTTCGCAATCTCCTTATGAGGCATTCCTTCGAATACGGCCAAGTTCAGTATGGTGCGATAGCCTGCCGGTAATTCAGTTATGAATTTCATCAAGGTTTCAATAGGAATCGAAATCATATCTTCTTCGTCCACAGGCTGCATGTCTTCTTCCAGATCATCTACAGAAAGGAAAAAGCAGGTTTTCTGTTTACGGAGATGATGCAAGGAGGTAGTTACCATGATACGGGTGACCCAGGATTTGAATCCATGCAGGTCGGTGGCATGTAGTTGGTCGATGGCGGAAAATACTTTGATGAATCCATCATGCATGACGTCCAAGGCCGATTCTTCGCCTACATAGCGACAGCACACTCCATACATTTGGCGGGAGAAGAGTCTGTATATGGTTTCCAAAGCTTCCCTCTTTCCGGCTTTACATCCTTCTATTAGTTCTGCGTCATTCATTTTTCTTTTGTCATGTTATTATATAAAGATACAGGGGAGAATAAAAGACTGCATAAGAACAGGAGTTTTTCTATAAAATAGATGTGAAATAGAAGATTATTGCCTACATTTGTTAGGTTAAAACAAAATAGATGAGAAACATGAGAAAACAACTTTATGCAACATTGGCTTGCTTTCTTCTCACTCCGGTCACAACTTACGGGCAGGGCTGGAAACTTTATGAGGAAGCTGCGAAAGGAGAATCGTATGCCAAGTTTGACTGTGTGGCGTTGCTGGACAGTACATCGGTGTCAGTACAACCGACAGGGCAGGGATCATTTGCCGTATGTAAGGTTATCAAGGTGCAGACTCCTAAAGGAGCAGTAGCTAACCGGGTGATTAAATATGATTATGATCCGTTGACGGCCCATGCCGAGTTTAAACGTGTGACGATATATCATGCTGACGGGCAGATTGAAGAGGTGGATGTGAAGAAGACCTGTGACTATGCGGCTCCGGCCCGTGCTATTTATTGGGGAGCACGACAGATTATGATAGAAGTGGGGGCTTTGAACCCCGGTGATGTCATAGATTATGAAATAGCGAAAAAGGGATTTACATACGCTTTGCTGGGAGCTGTTCCTGAGGATGATTCCCGGTTTATACCTCCCATGCGTGGCCAGTTCTATGACATTGTTCCATTTTGGAGCAGTGAGCCTACCGTGCGTAAAGTGTACAAGGTCAGTATTCCTATGGAAAAAGAGATGCAATTTCAATTTTATCAAGGAGAATGTACATCGTCCATGCGTTATGAAGACGGACGAAAGGCTTATACTTTTGCTATGGAGGACATGATGCCTTTCCGGCGGGAGCCGAATATGGTAGATTTGTTTGATGCAGCTCCTAAACTGATGATGTCTTCTACTCCTCATTGGAAAGACAAGTCTTTGTGGTTCAATAAGGTCAATGAGGATTATGGAAGCTTTGCTCCACTGCCCGAAGCGCAGAAGAAAGTGGACGAACTGATAAAAGGAAAGAAAACCGAAATGGAGAAAATAGCTGTACTGACCCATTGGGTGGCGGATAATATCCGTTATGCAGGTATCTCTATGGGAAAAGGAGAGGGCTATACGTTACATGATACTAAAATGAATTATACGGATCGTTGCGGCGTGTGTAAAGATATAGCAGGAACTTTGGTTTCTTTTCTGCGCATGGCGGGGTTCGAGGCCTATCCGGCCATGACGATGGCGGGCAGTCGTGTCGAAAGTATTCCTGCGGATCATTTCAATCATTGTGTAGCTGTGGTGAAACTTGCTGATGGAACTTATATGCCGTTAGACCCCACATGGGTTCCTTTCTGCCGTGAGTTGTGGAGTAGTGCCGAGCAACAGCAGAATTATCTGCCCGGTGTACCTGAAGGTTCCGATCTCTGTCTGACTCCTGTTTCTGCTCCGGAAAATCACTATGTACGCATCAAGGCAGACAACCGCTTGGACGCTAATGGTACTTTGCGTGGTACATTTACCATTCAAGCCGAGGGACAGAGTGACAGCAATATACGCAGCATCTTTACAAGAGGTTTTCAGAGCCAGTGGCGTGCGACTATGGAAAGACAATTGCTGGCTGTTTCTCCTAAAGCCAGATTGCTGAGTGTAGATTATGGCAGGAATCCTAAAGATTATCAAGCTGCTCCTATCCAAATCATTTTCCGCTACGAGATTCCGGATTATGCCATGCAAGGGGAGAAGGAAATGTTGTTCAAGCCTTTGGTTATGAATAATCTTTATAATCAGGTACGCTCTTATCTACGGATTGATACAGAAATGAAGGAACGGAAGTATGGTTTTAAAGACGCCTGCTCCCGTTTGGTGGAATTGGATGAAACCATTCAATTGCCATCAGGCTATAGGCTGATAAATGGGCCAAAGGAGGATACCATGCAGGGAACGGGAGCCGATTTTGAAGGCTCACTTCTACAAAAAGGAAACCGGGTGGTCCTGCATAATCGTCTGGCTTTGAAAAAGCGTGTATATGAAGCGTCGGATTGGGATAGCTTCCGTAAAGCGGTGGAAGCTCATAAAGCATACGGTGATTATTTGGTGATTAAAAAGTAAAGCGACATGAAAAAGATTTATTATATATATGTATGCTTGGGAGTGTTGTTATTGACAGCTCTTCCGGCAAAAGCGGCTTCTGAAGCAGAATTTGGGAAGTTAGCCAAGACTTATACATTACATAAGGACGGTAGTCAGGAAATGCGGGTATATAAGGAGTTGACTTTATTTACACATGCAGCGATGAATGGTTTGTATGGTGAAAGCTTCATTGTTTACAATCCGGCATATCAGGAATTGAAGATACATGAATCTTATACTCGCCAGAAAGACGGGAAGATAGTAAAGACTCCCGAAAATGCATTTGTAGAGGTTCTTCCTGCTGCGGCGGCTGATGCCCCTGCCTATAACGGACTGAAAGAGATGGTGGTGGTACATACGGGACTCGAGTTGGGAGCGACTATTTGTTTGGATTACTCGGTTATCACACGTCCCGGTTATTTGCCCGGGCTGGATGTATATGTGCCGGTAGAGGAGTTATCGCCCGTCAAAGAATATATCTGTAGTGTGTCGGTTCCTGAGGGCAAGCCTTTGAATTATGCATTGATAAACGGAAAAGCTGCGCCGGTAGTGAAAAATGAGAATGGAAGTAAAGTTGTTACTTGGACACTGAAAAATATTCCTGCTTATTATCCTATGGAAAGTACTCCTGCTTTATCAGGAAATATACCGGTTATTTTAGCAAATACGTATCCGTCGATGGCCGATGCTTTGAAAGTGCTGAAATCTCAATTTACGGCAGCTCATGAAAAAGAGGTCATGGCTTTGGCACAAAAATTATTGCAAGGAAAAAATGCGGATGAAAAGGAAGCTGTCCTGGTGAACTATGTACATGGATTGGGCACGTCCCGGTTGTCTTTGTCCGAAACAGGATACCGGATCCGTCCGGCAACTGAAGTAATCCGTACTGCCTATGGCACGGAAGCGGAAAAGATAAATCTGCTTGCAGGATTGTTGCAGGCGGCAGGATTACAAGGTGAGGTTAAGGTTGCTTTTGGCGTAAAAGCACCGGATAATTGTTTGGGATTGGGCGCTATCAGCCAGTTGTTTCTGGACTCTCCTGTCATAGCGGGCATACAGGAATATCAGCCTGTCAATACGTTGGATGGTAAGAAAGCGGTTTTGGAAGTGAAGAATAAACCGGTTTATGAAACGGATACGATAACAGTCACTTCTGAAACAGGTAAAACGTTGGCAGGGGGCTATCGTCTGATAACATTGCCTCGCGCTAAAACCGGAATAGCCATGAATGGTTATGGCTTTGGAAATACAGAACGTACTACGAACCTGTTGCTTCCTGGTATGACGGATGAAACCTATATTTGCATAGTAAATGTTCCGTCGGATATGCAGGTATGTACTCCGCAAAAGGCAAAAGAAATAGTCAATGCGGTAGGGAAATTGAAAATAACCGTACAGACTACAGAGGATAAGACGGAAGTAACCCGTTCGTTGCGACTGAACAAACAATGGATAACTCCCACCGATTATGCAGATTTTCATCGGTTGATGTCCGAATGGGAGGATAGTCATCATACTACTCTATTGCTGAAAGAGAAGAAGTAATCGGGTAAAAATTGGTTGAAATAGTTGAAAAGTTGGTCATCCCTTGAAAAAGGAAAGGCCGGCTTTTCTTATTTTCCATCGGAGGATTTACATTTGTGGCATTTAAAACCTATAAAATGAATGATATGAGTGGAAAACATGGTATAGTTTGTATGGGCTTGTTGATGCTGCTTTCTTCTTGTCACGACGACAAGCAGGTCACTGCTTCAGGATTACAACGTAAGGATTTTCAGACAGAAGTGAATGGGCAGTATACCGATTTATTTACTTTGAGTAACAAAAAAGGGATGGAGGTCTGTATCACGAACTATGGGGCGCGAGTAGTTTCTATCCTTGTACCCGACAAAAATGGAAAAAGGGAAGATGTAGTGTGTGGATTTTCCACGATTGGTGAGTATATGGAACAACGGCAGAATTTTGGTTCTACGGTAGGACGCTATATAGGACGTATTCTGAATGCGCGTTTCACACTGGACGGGGTAGAGCATAAGCTGGTCCCTAACAATGGGAAGTCCGGACATATATCACATGGGGGGAATCCCGGTTTTGCCGATAGAATATGGAAAGTGGAACAGGCAGATACATATACGGTTCGTCTGTCTTATCTCTCCCCTGATGGAGAAAATGGTTTCCCCGGAAACCTGAAAGTGACGTTAGTCTATAGTCTTGGTGAGGATGAGAATGCACTGGATTTGACATACGAGGCAACTACGGATGCACCCACGGTACTTAATCTTTCTCATCATTCTTTTTTTAATATCTCGGGAGACTTTACAAAAAGCGTGGAAGACCAGCAACTTTGGGTAGATGCAGATCGCTTTACTCCATACGATGATAAGAAATGTGTCACAGGAGAATATCTCCCGGTGGCCGGTACTCCCCTTGATTTCCGTATGCCGCATACTATTGGAGAACGTATAGATGCGGATTATCCGCAATTGAAGGTAGTAAACGGATACGATCATACTTGGGAATTGAATACGAAAGGAGATGATACAAGGCCGGCTGCTTGGGTGTATGATCCAACAAGCGGGCGTAAGATGGAGATCTTCACCACCGAACCGGGAATACAAATCTATACCGGTAATGGACTGAAAGGAAAAATGACTGGTAAAAGGGGGATAGCTTATCCTTTCCGTTCGGCGGTATGTTTCGAAACGATGCATTTTCAAGATAGCCCCAATCAGCCTGAATTCCCCAGTACTGTACTCCGGCCGGGAGAGGTTTTTCATAGTCATACGGTTTATAAGTTTGAATAATTTGCTAATCTGTCAATTTGCTGATGTGCTAATTAGGGGTGCTATATATGCCCACACGGTTATTGGTATATTAGCAAATTGACATGTCGGCAAATTATTTTTCATTTTGATGTAACGTTTCCCTACCTCTATGTGTCATACTAGTGAACATGGAACAAAATAGATTTGAAATAGAGGCAAAACGAATGCGGCCGGCTTTGTTAAGAATGGCTATCCGTTATCTGGAAGACTCCGATGAGGCAGAAGATGCAGTACAAGATGTACTGTTGAAACTTTGGTTTCTTCGCGACCGTCTGGACCAATATCGTAGCGTGGATGCACTGGCTATTGTTATAACCAAGCATTTGTGTATTAATCGTTTGCGAGGTATTCGAATAGAGAAAGTCGATTTGGAGCAAGGCATCAGCATTGGTGGAGGTGAAAACCCTGAAATGAAACTGGTAGAGGAAGAGAATATGCAGGAGATACTGGAAGTAATAGGTACTTTACCTGACTTGCAACAGTCTATTCTCCGCATGAAGCACTTGGAAGGTTTCGAAGTAGAGGAGATAGCCCGTCTCACAGGAAGTACGCCGGTGGCGGTACGAACCAATTTGTCGAGAGCTAGAAAAAGAGTAAAAGAACAATTTATGATACACAGTAAGGTATGGAATTAGATAAGAGGAATATAGAAGAATACATTAACCGTTTCTTGGAAGGGGAAACTACGAATGCCGAGGAGCAGGCTATTTATCGTTTCTTCCATACAGGGGATGTACCTTCTCATCTGATGGGATATGCTCCGATGTTTGCCTGGTATGAGGGAGGTATGCAGGGAGAACCGGGTATGTTGCAGCCAGACGGACAGAAGGAGGTTGCTGGAGGAAAGAAATCAGAAAAGGTACCGGTGGTTGGAAAAGAAAGCTTTTATCAGCGTATTCCAATAGCTGTCTGGAGTGCCGGTATAGCGGCAATGATGGTCATTGCGCTGGGGTTAGGTTTTATTTTCTATTCGGAAAACCAAGCAGACGGAAGTGGTGAGTGGTCGTGCTACGAAGGTAGTTATGTGGAAGTGGGAGGCAAGCGCATTTCGGATGTGAAACAGATTATGCCTTGTATTATTGAAACATTGGAAAAGGCGGAACGGGTGGAGAAACTGGCCCAGGAACGTGTGGAAGAAATTCATCGTTCCGAGAAAGAGATAGAAGAAAAGGAATTATTGGTAAGCGAATAAAAAACATAAAAAATAAGATATGAAAACAAGGTTTATTTTAGGAAGTGCATTGGCGGCTGTTTTGCTGCTGTGTGGTGGAACAGGCAAGGTTATGGCCCAGAAGAATATTGATAAAATGGCGGCAGAATTGGAAAAGCGGGATGATGTGGCTATCAACTCTGTAACGAAACGTGACTCTAAAACCCGCAAAGTGGTAAAGGTGGTGAAAAGTTTTTCGTTAAAGGATGAGAAAATAGGCGCAAGGTTGATTGAGGCTTTCGAGAAGGATGAGGAATATGCAGAAACTGCCATTAAGGATATGCCGAAGGGAAGGGGCAAGGCGCAGAAAGCGAATTTTACATTCATTTATAAGATGGATAATGAGAAACGTACTTACACCCTTAATGTCAATGAAAACGGAAATGTAAGCATGACCGTTATTATCAGTCCGATGAAGGATGGGAAAGAAGTGTATTCTGCTGTCCTTGATTCGGAATATTGGGATTCGTTCAATGAGCAGATGGCTGAATTGGGGAATAATCTAAGAGATTCCGGTATAGAGGTGCGCCAAATGAGCCGGGAAGAGATGGAGAAGATGCAGAAAACTATCCGCCAGTCATTGAAAGGACTGGATGCTTATGCCATAGCTGAATAGATAATGGCATTATTTTTCACGAACACCAGATAATAAAACACTCTCTTTTAGTTAGATTACAAAAACTTTTTAATTGTCTTGCCTTTCCGGAAGTTGTGAAACCACCGGAGAGGCTTTGTTTTTTAAGATGAATCTCCATGAAAAATCGAATTGTTTTATATCTTTGCAAGTAATATAAAAAACACACATTAAAGAAGAAAGATGAAAAACGAAATTACCGGAATGAAACTCAGACTGATAGTCATGAACTTCTTACAATTTGCCGTATGGGGGGCTTATCTTACTTCCATGGGGACATATTTGTTTAATATTGGCTTGGGTGCTAGGATAGGCCTGTTTTACGCCATGCAGGGGATTGTTTCCTTGTTTATGCCTGCTGTAATGGGAATTATTGCCGACAGATGGGTGCCTGCTCAAAAATTATATGGCTTCTGTCATTTTATGGCTGCCGTGTTTATGGTGGCTGCCGGGTGGTATGGCTACGTGGATGGTGAAGCGGTTAATTTCAGTACTTTATTTACATTTTATTCTTTTAGTGTAGCTTTTTATATGCCAACATTGGCATTGACAAATTCGGTAGCCTATACCGCACTGGATAAAGTAAAACTGGATCCTGTCATCGCTTTTCCTCCTATCCGTATTTTTGGAACGATTGGTTTCATCTGTTCTATGTTGCTGACGGATATCTTGGGATTCCAAAATAATTATATGCAGTTCTTTTCTTGTGCTTGCTTTGGAGTGATACTGGCCATTTATGCGCTTACTTTGCCCGAGTGTCCTGTAAGTCGTGGTGGAGAACAGAAATCGCTGGTAGATGCTATGGGATTGCGGGCGTTTACACTGTTCAAACAGAAAAAGATGGCTGTTTTCTTTATATTTTCTATGTTGTTGGGGGTTTCTTTACAGATAACCAACGGTTTTGCCAATCCGTTTCTCAGCAGTTTCAGGGGAGTTCCAGAGTATGCTGATACGTTTGGAGTGAATCATGCTAACGCATTGATATCTTTGTCTCAGGTGTCGGAAACGTTGTGTATTTTATTAATACCTTTTGTATTAAAGCATTTCGGAATCAAGCGCGTTATGCTGATAGCCATGTTGGCATGGGTACTTCGTTTCGGATTGTTCGGACTGGGGAATCCAGGGCCGGGTGTCTGGATGTTTGTACTGTCCATGATTGTGTATGGTGTGGCTTTCGACTTCTTCAACATTTCAGGTTCGTTGTTTGTTAACAATGAGACTGATTTATCCATTCGTTCCAGTGCTCAGGGATTGTTCGTGATTATGACAAATGGTATTGGCGCTACAGTGGGAACGTTGGGAGCTCAAGCTGTGGTAAATCGTTTTGTTGATATGAACAGCACTGCTCCGCAGATGGAGGGATGGAGTATGACATGGTTTGTTTTTGCAGGATATGCCTTGGTGGTTGCGGTATTGTTTGCTGTCATATTCAAGTATAAGCATAATCCCAGGCAAGTTTAATAAATTATTTTTGACCATATCCGATGTAAACAGGAGTGGTAGAAGGGAAGTTAAAATTATGGATGAAATAGAATTGAAGGTACATGATATGTCCTCTACATTGCAGCCGGCGGATGCATATGCGCTGGTGTTGGAAGAAGTGAATGGTAACCGTAAGCTGCCTATTATTATCGGTTCGTTGGAGGCGCAGGCTATTAAGGTGGTAATGATGGAATATAAGATGCCCAGACCATTGACGCACGATCTTTTTCTGACAGTGACCAAAGAGTTGGGGGCTGCTTTAAAGAAAGTGTTGATATATAAGGTAAAGGATGGAGTCTATTATTCCTATCTGTTTTTGGAAAAGGAGGGTGAGGTATTTAAAATAGACTCACGTACTTCCGATGCGATTGCGTTGGCTATGCGTTGCGGATGTCCTGTTTATACTACTAATGAGATCATGGAAAGTGAACAGTTGCATGAAGTTGGGAATACGGCATTTTCTGTCAATGTAAATACAGTTGATGTGGTGATGCTGAAAGAAGCATTGTCAAAGGCTATAGAAGAAGAGAATTATGAGCAGGCATCCCGTTTGCGTGATGAGATAAAACGACGGGAACAAGAGGAGGAGAATACGATAGTTTGATATATAAATTGAAAAACAAGAAGAACTATGCATGTTTTTTATACCCCTGATATAGCGAGTAACCTTGAACTTCCAGAAGAGGAAGCAGGACATTGTTTACGGGTTTTGCGTCTTTCCATAGGCGATGAGATAATGTTGACTGATGGAAAAGGTTGTTTTTACAAGGCTGTAATCAGTGCTGCAAGCGGTAAACGTTGCCAAGTGAAGGTAACGGAAACGATTCCGCAGGAAAAAGGGTGGAACGGGTGGTTGCATATTGCCATGGCTCCCACTAAAAATATGGATCGTACTGAATGGTTTACAGAGAAAGCGACTGAAATAGGCTTTGATGAACTGTCTTTCTTGAACTGCCGTTATTCCGAGCGGAAAGTAATCAAGAAAGAACGTATTGAAAAAATTCTGGTATCGGCAGTGAAACAATCGTTAAAGGCGACTATGCCGGTACTGAATGAAATGACGGACTTTAATAAGTTTGTTTCACGGGATTTTAAAGGGCAGAAGTTCATCGCCCATTGCTATGAAGGGGAAAAACTTTTGTTGAAAGATATATTGCGTTCCGGAGAAGATGCTTTGGTGATGATAGGTCCGGAAGGGGATTTTAGCGAGGAAGAAGTGGCTAAGGCTATAGCGGCAGGTTTTCAGCCTGTTAGTTTGGGAAAGTCCCGTCTTCGCACGGAAACAGCCGCATTGGTAGCCTGTCATACACTGAATTTATTAAACCAAAAATAAGAATATGAGAAAAGGTATTTGGGGATTTGCATTGGTGGCGATCATGCTGCTTATGGCTTCCTGTTCGTCTAAAAGTGAATATGCCAATGCTATTCCTAAGGATGCGGCAATGGTCATGTCATTCGATTTCAAAACAATGGCAGAGAAGAGTGGCATAAACGGTAAAGGGGGAGAAAAGGTGGTAGCCAAACTGACGGACGCATTAAAAAGCGGTCTGGAAGGAGAGGCCTATAAAACTGCCGAGAAGATTATTAAAAGCCCGTCTGAATCCGGCTTGTCTTTTACTGATAAAGTATATATGTTCATTACTCCTCATTCTAATGCTTTTGCTTTATTGGCAAAAGTAGATGATGAAGGTAAAGTGGAAGATTTGCTGGAGGCGTTGAAGGAGGAGCAGATATGTACGGAATTGAAAAGCGAAAGCGGATGTACATGGACACAGATGGGTACGGCGCTGTGCGCTTTTAATAAGGGCACTTTCCTGTTGATGGGAAGTAATAAAGGAGATGCTCTCAGCTTGAAAGGAAGTTTGCTTTCATTGATGCGCCAGGATGCTGAAAACAGCTATGTAAAGACCACAGACTTTGGTAAGTTGGCCTCGTCGAAGGGTGAAATTGTCACTGTGATGAATATGTCATTTATTCCTAATGATATTACCATGCAGATGCGAATGGGAATGCCTGCCTATTTGAAATTGGAAGATATCAAATATCTGGTTTCCGCTACTTTCGAAAAAGGTAAAATTGTAGTGAAGATGGAAACATTGATTGAAAATAAGGATTTGATTGCTATGTATGAAAAGCAGTCGGCTGTTTCCGCACTCATCAAAGGAGCTTATTTGGAGTATTTCCCTGCTAATATGTTGGTTTGGGCAGGTGGTAATATCGATGGAAAAGGAATTTATGATTTACTTTGCGAAAATCCTACCATCAAGCAAGCGTTGGATAATCCGATGTTGCCAATAGATATTGAAGGTATATTCTCTTCTATTCATGGGGATGTTGCTGTAGGCTATAGTTCCTTGTCAAATAATGAATTGCTGATTTATGCTGATGTAACGAATAAAGACTTTTTGCAGTCCTTCGAAGACCTGAGACCTTTGTTGGCTATGACCGGTGGGCAGATGCAATTGAACTCTACGGGCAAAGACCAATATGAGTTCCGTATGTATCGCCAGAGCATTTGGTTTGGTGTGAAGGATAATCTGCTTTATATCTCGAACAATGAAAGACTGGCAGATGAGGCAGGCCGTCGTTACGGAGTTTCTTTGCAGAATACTCCTTGGGCCGGAGAAGTGGTGAAAAACCGTTTCTTTATGGCGTTCAATGCGGCGCAGTTGGTGAAGGACGTTCAGGAGAATCCTCGGTTAACCCGTATGCTGGGTAGTGATGCCGCCGTGTTTAATGCTATTTTGGGATCTTGCGACTATGTGGATGTGATGGCTCCCGATTGGAGAAGCGGTCGAATAAATATTGTTATGAAAGATAAAGAAGTCAACGTGCTACAGTTGATCGTACATGGATTAGAGAACTTATGAATACTATAGAATTACAACGGACCCTTCCTGCTGTTTTTGCAGGGAGGGATTCTATTATATCCGATGTCTGGCATCAGTTGTTGACCCTGCAACGTGGGGAAGCCTATTTGGTGGAAGCAGCATCCGGCACTGGGAAATCATCGCTTTGCAGCTACATATACGGATATCGTAACGACTATCAAGGTATCATTTGTTTTGGCGAGAAAAACATCCGTAGTCTTTCGGTGCATGACTGGGTGGAGATTCGGAAACGTTCCATCAGCATGTTGTTTCAGGAATTGCGTTTGTTCACGGAGCTGACAGCGTGGGAGAATGTGCAGTTGAAGAATTCGTTGACCGGATTTAAATCTAAAAAAGAAATCAAGGCTTGGTTTGAACAGTTCGGTATTGCCGATAAATGGGATACACCGGTAGCTAAAATGTCTTTCGGGCAACAGCAGCGTGTGGCGTTGGTCCGCGCACTTTGTCAACCTTTCGATTTTATCTTTCTAGATGAACCTATCAGCCATTTGGATGAAGAAAACGGATGGATTATGTCCCGGATATTGGTGGAGGAAGCGGATAGACAGGGGGCAGGTATCATTGTGACCTCTATCGGCAAGCATTTGGAATTGAACTACACAAAAACGTTGAAACTATGAGGTTGGTTTGGAAATTATTACGTCAGCATATCAGTTTCCCACAATTGGCGGGTTTTTTCTTTGCCAATCTGTGCGGCATGGTCATTGTGTTGCTGAGTGCCCAGTTTTATAAAGATGTGTTGCCTGTTTTTACGGAAGGTGACAGTTTCATGAAGAAAGACTATGTGATAGTAAGCAAAAAGGTAAGTACATTGGGCTCCTTTGTCGGAAAAAGCAAGACTTTTTCCGAACAAGACATTGCTGAAATCAGCGAACAGCCGTTTACCAAAGGAGTAGGGGCTTTTATGCCTTCCCAATTTAAAGTGTCGGCAGGCATGGGGATGGAGAACGTGGGGTTGCACATGTCTACAGCCATGTTCTTTGAGTCTGTACCCGATGAGTATGTGGATGTGAACTTGGATAAATGGGAGTTTGATGAAAATGAACGGGTTGTTCCTATCATTATTCCCCGTAATTATCTGAATCTGTATAACTTTGGTTTTGCACAAAGCCGGAGCCTGCCGCAATTGTCGGAAGGGGTGATGGGTATGGTTAATTTGGATATACGTATTACTGGTGCAGGGCATACGGAAAACTTTAAAGGAAAAATAGCAGGTTTCTCCAATCGCCTGAATACGATTCTTGTTCCGGAAACATTTATGGCGTGGGCTAACAATGAGTTTGCTCCGGGGCAGAAAAGCGAACCGTCACGACTGATTGTAGAAGTGAACAATCCTACGGACGACCGTATTGCCAAGTTCTTTAAAGACAAGGGATATGATACAGAAGATGACAAGTTGGATGCGGGAAAGACTACCTGGTTCTTGAAAGTGATTGTAGGAATTGTGCTTTCTGTAGGTTTGCTTATCAGTGTACTCTCTTTCTATATTTTGATGCTCAGTATTTACTTGTTACTGCAGAAGAATACGTCTAAGTTGGAGAATCTGTTATTGATAGGTTACAGTCCGGCTAAGGTGGCGCTTCCCTATCAAATGCTGACATTGGGCCTCAATGCAGTAGTGTTGTTTTTATCGGTGGGAATTGTGATCTATGTGCGGAATAGCTATATGGATATGATAGAAAAGTTATTTCCACAGTTGGAAGAAGGAAATCTGGGACCAGCCATGGTTATAGGTATTTTGCTTTTTGTGGGTGTATCTTTGTTTAATATAATAGCAGTACGTCGTAAAGTGGCATCTATATGGATGCATAAAGGTTGATAATAGTTATGGTATCTCAGACAGAATTTACGCTTCGTCCCCGTACTAGGGGATTTCACCTGATTACTGATGAAGTGGTGCGCAATTTGCCTCCACTTCCCCAAATAGGTTTGCTTTATTTGTTCATCAAACATACCAGTGCGGCATTAAGTATCAATGAAAATGCTGATCCGGATGTTCGTACGGATATGGAATCTATTTTTAATCACTTGATAAAGGAACGCGAACCCTATTACGAACATACTTTGGAAGGTTGGGATGATATGCCTGCCCATGCAAAGTCAACCATTATAGGAGCTAGTCTTACTATTCCTATTACAGATGGTCGACTGAATATGGGTATTTGGCAGGGAATTTACCTTTGTGAGTTCCGCAACCATGGAGGCGGTCGCAAGATTGTGGCTACTGTAATGGGGGAATAACTCTTTCAGATATTCATCCGGGTTATTATTTATTTAAAAAAATAGATTAATTTCACTTTAATCAGAACTCTTTTTTTAACTTTGTACCAATTCTTGAAAACAGATGAATATTCATTTGAAAACAAGAAGGGACATATATAATTAAGAGCGTTTAAAATATTACCTTGTCTTAGAAAATCCCCAATTTTCAAAGCTGCACAAGTGTAATACAACAAGCGCTCACGTCTTGTGTTTATACTCCTTTACAGGATTAGTATATTCATAAAGACGTGGGACACTGTTGTTATTATTTGTGCAGCTGGTATGGGGATACCTCTAAGGCAGATAAAATATTAAGCAGGTCCCACGTCTCTTTTTATGTTTGTACCATAAAAATGAATGGATAAAACTAGCCTGAGTGATGAAAATTATTGTTTGGAATTCGCAGGATAAATGTGTGGCTGATTATCATAGGTTGATAAGAGGTTGCGATGTATTGTGCCTGTTGGATTGCGGGCAGTGGACGGTTCCGATGTATGCGCTTCAGATACAGAAGGGTCTGTTTCATTGGAAAGTTGAGCATGAAGGTCTTTCCTATGATATATTTTATTGCTTGGAGAAGGTGGCGTTTGTATGTCGGGATGGTTTGTATAGTGGAGAGTCTGTTCTATATAGCATTCATTCTAATATAGGATCTTTGATAGGTATTCGTTTGCAGGATGATTTTTGGTTATTTGCACACCATGAGCCTAATCTGGTTAATGCCTATCATATAGGTGAGTTTTATTTACGTGAAATCTCGGACCGTTTCAGAAAAGCGGCGTTTATAGCCGATTTTAAAAAAAAGTCTTATTCTTGGGTGCAGGAAACGGTAGGTAAGTTATATTGCATCGCTCTACCCGAAGGATATTATCCACATACTGTTAATTATTTATTCACTATCCATGTGGCCTGTACAGATTTATATCTGTTGGAAGGCTATAGCGAGACCTCCAATCAGCCTACTTTCTTTGAATTGGATATTTAATGTCCAGATTAGAACCTGTCTTACTGAAAGAAATCAATTAAAGTTCGGTGAAACTGATGACAATGCTGATGAAAATTAAACGAGTTCTTATAATTTCTTGTTTTTTCCTTTGATAATAAAAGAATTAGTGTATATTTGCATGTGAACAATTACATTTTCTAAGGAAATCATCTTATGGGCAGAGAACTTATATTTGACCGGTTTTCACAGCAAGCTCTCCAGACCTTGCACCGGTATCGTGCCGTTATGTTCAGTCCTACGATGCTCATGTCTTTAGTTGTTACCTATGATTTTTTTTAATCCTTAATTCTTACACATTAACATGAGTTTACTATGGACAACAGACCGACTATCGCCGAAGTACAAGAATGGGTACTGAAGCTTTATAACACGTGTGAACAAACCATCACTAGTGAGGAACGTAAAGAACAGCATAAATATGCCGTTATGGTACAACGGCCACAGGACAAAAAGTTCTTGGTGAAGATGCTGGACGAATCTTCTCAAATTCGTGATCGTAAGAAATTGGCAGAACGTATCAAGAAGCTGATAGACCGTTATGGTGTACCTGAGTTCTTGAATAAGCGTGATGCTTTCCTTTTTAAGATGTACCAAGCTTTTGGTCATCATTTTGATTTCATAGCCATACCAATCATAAAGAAGCGTCTTCGTATGGATACTTCTAAAGTAATTCTGAACGAAGCGCGTCCTAAATTGACAGATCATCTGGCTACCCGTTTCAAACAAAAGATTGGTCAGAACGTGAATTTGTTAGGCGAGGTCGTTTTAGGAAACGGAGAAGCGGATCATCGTTATTTCCACTATCTGGAAGCCTTGGAAGCTCCTGATATCAATTATATTTCTGTGAAAATATCGGGTATCTACGCGCAGACTCATGCGCTGAATTATGAAGAAAGCTTTCCGGAGCTGGTGAAACGTATGTGTGCACTGTATCAGAAAGCAATTGACTTTCCTTACGTGGATGAGAACGGTGTAAAACGCTCCAAGTTTGTCAATCTGGATATGGAGGAGTATAAGGACGCTCACTTTACATTACGCTTGTTTAAAGAAGTGTTGAGCAGACCGGAGTTTAAAAACTATTCGGCAGGCATCGTTGTGCAGGCTTATCTTCCCGATGCATACGAATTTCAGACTGAATTATTAGAATTTGCCAAAGCGCGTGTGGCTGATGGGGGTGCACCATTAAAGATGCGACTGGTGAAAGGCTGTAATTTGGAAATGGAAACGGTTATTTCTTCCCTTCGTGGCTGGCCTAATCCTGTAAGGACATCGAAAACTGAAGTGGATGCCAATTATTTGCATATTCTGGAACGTGCTTTATTACCCGAAAACGCAAAGGCGTTGCATGTGGGGGTTGCTTCTCATAATTTGTTCACTATTGCATACGCCTATCTGTTGAGTCAGAAGCTGGGAAGCGCGGAGTACATGACTTTTGAGATGCTGGAAGGTATGGCTGACCATGTATGGCGCGCTCAATCCCAATTGGGAAATCATGTGATTCTATATGCGCCGGTGGTAAAAGATGAGCATTTCCTGAATGCAGTATCTTACTTGGTCCGTCGTATGGATGAAAATACGGCTCCGGACAACTTCCTGACCCATTCGTTCAATTTGAAACCGGGTACGGATACTTGGCGTTTCTTACAGAACCAGTTTGAGGAAGCTTATAAGATGAAAGATGTTATTACACATACTCCTGCCCGTACACAAAACCGCTTGCATCGTTATACTCCCGTTCCACCAGCTGATGTAATGAAGAATGAACCTGATACTGATTTTGATTTGGCTCAGAACCAGGAATGGGTTCGGAACATTTTTGCGAAGTGGAAGAAGTCGCCGACGGATTCACCTGAAATTATTCCTTTGCAGATAGGAGCTGAAACGGTGGTTTGTGAGAAACGCCATAAATATATGGACCGTTGCCAGGATGATGAAGTTTGTGTATGCGAAATGTCACAAGCTGATGCCGGACAGGTGATGAAAATTTTGGATATAGCCGAAAAAGATCCTGCCGGATGGAGAAAGACTACATTGCAGGAACGGCATAAAATAATGTATGAAGCTGCCAACAGACTGGGTGAGATGCGTGGTGATTTGATAGGTTGTATGTGTGCCGTGACAGGGAAGACAGTAGTGGAAGGGGATGTGGAGGTGTCGGAGGGTATCGATTATGCTCGTTTTTATAGCACTAGCATGAAGCAGTTTGCAGAACTACCGGATGTGGACATTGCTCCTAAAGGGACTATTTTGGTTATTTCTCCGTGGAACTTCCCGTGTGCTATACCTATTGGTGGTATTGTGGCAGGACTAGTAGGAGGAAATACTGTAATTTTGAAACCGGCGACTGTTGCTGCCCCTGTGGCATGGTTGTTTGCCAAGGCATTTTGGGATGCAGGTGTGCCTAAAGAGGCTTTGCAGGTTATCATTACAGACCGTGAGGCATTAAAGGTATTAACTACGGCTCCGGCTGTCAAACATATTATTCTGACAGGAGGGACAGATACTGCTCAAAATATTGCACGCAGTAATCCGGCTACTCCATTGTCGGCAGAAACCGGTGGTAAGAATGCAATTATCTTGACGGCTTCCGGTGACCGTGACCATGCTATTATGAATATTGTGGCTTCTGCTTTTGGCAATGCCGGCCAAAAATGTTCCGCATGTTCTTTATTGCTGGTAGAACGCTCAGTTTATGAGGACAAGAACTTTCAGGATAAGTTAAAAGATGCCGCAACTAGTATGAAGGTGGGTAGTGTATGGAATCCAGGGAATGTGGTAGGTCCGATGATTACCAATAAGAATGATAAATTATTGAAAGCTTTGGAATTGGAAAAAGGGGAGTCCTGGCTGGTTCCACCTCGTTTTCTTGATAAGCATAAATATGTATTGGCTCCTACAGTGAAGTGGGGGGTACGTCCCGGTAACTATTCATTCAGAACCGAATTATTCGGTCCGATGCTGAGTGTGGTTTGTATTGAAAATTTGCAGCAAGGCATCAATTGGGTAAACAGTTTGGATTATGGTTTGACTTCAGGCTTACAGAGTCTGGATGAAGGTGAACAGAAATTATGGAAAGATTCAATTATGGCAGGTAATCTTTACATCAATCGTGGTATAACGGGGGCCATTGTAAATCGTCAGCCGTTCGGTGGAATGAAATTGTCAGCTTTTGGTGGCGGTGTGAAAGCGGGTGGTCCTAACTATTGTGCTTGTTTTGTAAAGATTACAGATAAACTAGGCAGTACCACTGACTATACACAAAGTTATGTGAAGGCATACGAGCAGGAATTTGCGCATGCGCGTGATGTCAATAATCTGTATGGCGAACAAAATGCATTCCGCTATCTGCCTTTAAAGAATATGGTTTTGCGTCTTTTCCCGGGAGATAACAATGAAGATGCAAAGATGATTGCTTTGGCTGCCAGAATTTGTCATACTCCATTGAGCATTAGTTTTGAGCCCGGTGATGATCGTACAGCTGCATTGGCTTCCTTGGGATGTCCTTTAAAAGAAGAAGCGTTGGCCGGATTCCTGAAATCAATGAAGAACTATGAGCGTATCCGTACTTGTGGGGCGGATATTCCGATGGAAATGTATGAGGAAGCTGCACGTATTGATAAGTATATTGCTACAGCTAAACCGGTGAAAGATGGACGTGTGGAATTGATTCATTACATCAAAGAGCAAAGTATTTCATTTGAATATCATCGTTATGGTAGTATCTTGGAGGTGCCGTCGGTAGAATGATGAAATACTTTTATTAGTATGTCTTTTGTATAACTTTATTAGGAGTCTCGATTTGTATGGGACTCCTAATTATGTTTTAGAAATTATTATTAGAATTATTTGGTGGAGAAGAATGAATGTGTATATGTTCAGACGTTTTATCAATAGAGGCAATAAAAAGGGTAAATAATCTTTTAATTCAATACGTAATTGTTTTAGTGCCTGTTGAATGCGGTAGTCTATGGTTTTAGGTGATACTCCTAAAATTTCTGCTATTTCTTTATAACTCATATTTTTAAAGCGATGCATTACGAAAGCTTCTTTATAGGATTCAGGAAGTGTTTCTACTGCTTCTTGGATACGTATAGTCAGTTCTTCTATAAGATAAAAATTAGTGTCATCTATTAGGGATTGCATCTCTTCATAAAAATAGTTTTCGACCCGGCTTTTTACTTCTTGCTGTTTGATACGGTTTATAGCACGATGATGTACAATAGAAAATAAATAATTACTTAATGAAGACTGAATGACTAGCATATCTTTATTTTCCCAAAGCCACAGCATGGCATCTTGTACACATTCTTCTGCATCTTCTAATTCTACGAATTTGTTTCCGTATGCACATAACATGGGATAGTATTTCCTAAAAAGTGTATCAAATGCTTTCTCATTGCCATTTTTGATGGCTAATAATAGGGATTGGTCTTCATAGTTATACTCCGTTTTCATTATTTAAAGGTTGATTTGTGTGCAAATATAATCTTTTAAAACTAAAAAAATATATTGTATTTCAGTAATTCTATTCTATGGAATACTATTTTAGAGGAAGTCTTGATTAAAGTCGTTTGTAGTGTGCCCTTGGGTATTATGTATGCCCAAAGGGCACATAGGAAATATATTTAATTATTTTTTACTTTGAAGCATAATACTATCGGTTCGTTTTTGAGGTTACGGGGTAAGAACACCTTTGTCTTTGGTATATTTTATATTTTTATTGCCTTGTAGTGGAATCATTTTACCGTTAGGAATATTGTCGGCCCATTTATTGTTTCTGGAAGTTCCTCTCCTTCTGATAAAGCGTAAATAGCATATAAAGTTTTTCCGTTTTTGTCTGCAGTGAACCATATATTCTCATTGTTATATATAGGAGTTGTACGAGTGGCATAAATGGCTTTTCCGTTTCATGTAAACGTTTTATTACTTCGTCTTTGATGGCGTCAGACCTACTCCTAATAATAAACAACCTCCTTTGGCAATGATTCCTATTAAAATATTAATAATTTTTTGTGGTGATTTAAAGGGAGCATTAGGTGTCCATCCCCAATCATTGCTTAGTGGTGGACAACTTTCCCAAGGATAGTTAAGCTGTGTTTCGGAGTTTAAAAGAAGATATCACCGAAAGCCAGACAGATATCCGCATTCAGAAAAGTGATTTGTTTGAAATTCCTCTATCATTGAATACTCTTCAGATAGACAATAAACTTATTATATATAACAAGATGGAAAAAGAAACTGACTTCTTTTTATTGAAGGATTGCAAAAAGGGAGCTTTCATGACAAAAGCGTCAGATCATTCTTCAAAAACTCCTTTATATAAATTATCTGATCATGTCTATAAGGTATTTTTCCGGGATTTAGCTTTACAAGATACATTGGCAGACCGGATTGCCGATTTGATGAATAGGATCGGCTTAAGTCAGATTTCTTTTGATAGATTGGAGGGATGTTCCTATACCGGGCATGACGAATACGCTATTTCCCGCTTTGCGCCCCGTTGTTATACTCAGTTTAATTATAATTAATAAATGACGCCAGTCGTTTGAATCATAATTTATGGCGTATTCACACAAGAATGAATTGAGGTGAGCCTTGGGGAGAAGTTATGCGTACGGAACAAATGGCTAATAGAATTAAGAACCAAAATTTTTTTCAAAGGAATCTTTTTCCACGTATGTTTGGATGGTTTCTTATTCGATTGGTCGACCGGGAATTTGAATGTTCTACTTTGGAGGATGTGGAGGGGCTTTGTCCGAGGCGGCAGGTTTTGATGCCGGTTATGATTAATACCACTATCTTAAATCGGTATGGGCAAATAGACCGATTGCTACAAGCTATCAAACATTAGGATATACTACATGAGGCTTAAGTTTTCACCGAAAAACAAAAACAGCGTTTGAAAGATCTGCAGTTCGAATGGCATTTGCAAAAGGTGGATGAGAAGAACTATCTTTTTCTTGTGAACTAGAAGTGGGAGAGGCTCCTGAAGTAGTTGTACGGTATGTAACTCGTGAAAATCCTGAAAAAGTTTCTCTATGAAAATATATTTTTGAAAATAAATGCATATTTGTTTAGGAATGTGTTTTTCTCGCTTGCCATATAAGTAGAAGGACTTAAAAACATACGTATGGAGTATAATGAAACGAATATAGAATTGTTACTTCCCCGTTATTGTGAGGGTATTGCAACGGTAGAAGAGCAGCGACTGGTAAAAGATTGGATGAAGGAGTCTGAAGAAAATCGCCGGATAGTAAAGCAGATGGAAATACTTTATTTAGCGGCTGATACCGTTCATGTAATTAATAATGTAAATACAGAAAAGGCTTTAGTTAAGGTAAAAGGTAAAAAGACTGAAAGAAGGAAGGTGGCTTGGTGGGAGTGGGCACAGCGTGTTGCTGCCGTGTTATTTCTCCCACTGCTTGCTACTTTTTTGGTAGAACATTATGGTGGAAAGGATGCAGATGTACAAATGTTGGAAGCTAGGACAAACCCGGGAATGACTACTTCAGTAGTGTTACCCGATAGTACGGTGGTTTTTTTGAATTCAGAATCCTCTTTGCGATATCCTTCTTCTTTTAAGAATAGCAAGGAGAGAAAAGTTGAGTTGAAGGGGGAAGGGTATTTTGAAGTAACTAAAGATGTGGAGAAACATTTTATTGTGTCTACGGTTCACCGTTCACAGGTAGAGGTGTTAGGAACCAGTTTTAATATAGAGGCTTACGAAGAGTCTCCTGAGGTATCTACTACTTTAATCAAAGGTAAAATCAACTTCAGTTTCCAAGAAGGTGTCCGCAAAAAACAGATTGTGTTAAACCCCGGTCAGAAAGTTGTGTATGATTCAAAAAAAGGTACAGCACGTTTACTTGAGACTTCCGGTGAAACGGAAACTTCATGGAAGGACGGCAAGATTATTTTTGATAATACTTCTTTGAAGGATGCTTTACGGATTTTAGAAAAGCGATATAATGTGGTGTTCATTCAGAAAAATCCTGCACGTAAGGCTGCTTTTACCGGGACTTTTACCAGTCAGCGTTTGGAGCGTATTCTGGAATACTTTAAATTATCTTCCAATATACACTGGAAATATGTAGACGGTAAGGATGCGTCGCAAAAAAAGACCCATATAGAGATTTATTAATCAAATAACCTTAAATTGAATATAATATGAAAGAACTATCACCTTAAAGTAACAAAAAACATACGGGAAAATATTGGCGTATCTTCCCGTATGGAAAATCGGTTTTCAAATTAAAGCTTGTTTGGCGACAAGCTTAATCAACTAATTTTAAAACTTAAGTCATTACAAAAGTATGAAAAATAATTGTAGTATCCAATTTTCGAGGATACCAAATCGTCTATGGCTCTCCTCGAAGAAAATCCCAAGAACTATGAAACTATTTACTCTTTTCTTTGCTTGTTCCCTAGGACTGGCTCATGCATCCGAATCGTATGCGCAGAAGGCTATAGTCAATGTGGAGGTACAGAATAAGACTGTAGGGGAAATTTTGAAAGAAATTGAGAAACAATCAGAATTTGATTTCTTCTTTGATAATACGCTTATTGATTTAAATCGTCGTGTATCAGTCACTTCCCGTAACGGTGATATCTTTAAGGTGCTGGAGAAGGTATTTAAAGGTACAAATGTGAAATATTCCATTTTGGATAAGAAGATTGTCTTGACTACTAATGCTGACAATACACAGACTGTGCAGCAGATTACTTTTAAAGTAATCGGAAAAGTAGTGGACAATATGGGAGAAAGCGTGATCGGGGCTACTGTGTTGGAACAAGGGACTACAAACGGTACTGTGACTGATATGGATGGAAACTTTGAATTGGTGGTTTCTAATAAGGAAGTTACTTTAGAGATTTCATATATAGGCTATAGTAAGTCTGTTGTGAAATCAAAAGTAGGTGTCCCTGTCACTGTGACTTTAAAAGAAGATACAGAAGTGTTGGATGAAGTGGTAGTAGTAGGGTATGGAACACAGAAAAAAGTGAATTTGACAGGTGCTGTCAGTCAAGTAGGGGAAAAGGCTTTAGAATCTCGTCCTGTACAAAATGTATCTCAGGCTTTACAGGGATTAGTACCGGGAATGACCTTTGGGGTTGACGCTAAAGGTGGACAGTTAAATAATACTCCTTCCGTATCTATTCGTGGTGCAGGGACAATCGGTAAAGGCTCCACTGGCTCTCCATTGATTTTGATAGATGGTGTAGAGGGTAATATGAACTTGCTTAATCCGTTGGATATTGAAAGCATTTCTGTATTGAAAGATGCATCGGCTTCTTCTATTTATGGTTCTCGCGCTCCGTTTGGGGTTGTTTTGATTACAACTAAGCAAGGAAAGACTGGCAAACCGGTAGTAAGCTATAATACTAATATTCGTTTTAATAGTCCTCTTACTGATTATGATATGATGGATTCCTATCGCTTCATGCATTATTATAATGATGCACGTACTAATGGTGGACAGGCAGCTTATTTTAGTGATGAGCAAATAGCTAATGTTTTGGCTTATCAGCGTGGAGAAGTAGGAAAAATTATTCCGGTTACAACTTCAAATACATATACACACAACTGGGCAAATGCTAATACCGATTGGTATGATGTATTTTTCAAAGACCATGCCATGTCTCAGGAACACAGCTTGAGCTTGAGTGGTGGTACGGAACGTTTTTCTTATTATCTGTCCGGCAATTTTATGGATCAGGAAGGCTTGTTGAATTATGCTGACGAAAGTTATTATCGTTATTCTGTAAATGGGAAAATCAATGCGAAAATAAACAAGAACATAAGTCTCTCTTATAATACCAAATGGTTTCGTACTAATTATGAAGCTCCTTCTTATTTGAATCAGTTATTTTTCCACCAGATAATGCGTAAATGGCCTAATGCGTTTGTTACTGACCCACAAGGATATTGGGCGGATAACAGCGAGATTATACCATTAAAAGAAGGAGGACGAATGAAGGAAGATTTGGATCAGAACTTCCAACAATTGCAGTTGGATGTCACTCCATTGCCTGGATGGAATATTCACTTACAGGGTAATATGCGTATTACAACTAATTTTACTCATACTGACAGACAAGCTGTTTATGCCCATGACGCCAATGGAGAACCTTATGCTATAGCTATCACTAATGCGACGCAGCCAGGTCAGTCCAGAGTAATTGAAAAAGGAACAAAGAATGAATTTTATACAGTCAATCTTTTCTCGGATTACTCTCGCCAGTTGGGTGACCATTATTTCAAAGTAATGGGTGGATTTAATGCCGAGCATCAAAATGTGAGGACTTTAAGTGCTCAGCGTGATGGCATTATTGTACCAGATTTACCTACAATTGATACTTCTACTGAGCAGGACGTAGCGGGGGGCGGTTATAACCATTGGGCTACTGCCGGTTTCTTTGGACGCTTGAATTATAATTATAAGGAGAAATATTTGCTGGAAGTAAATGGACGTTATGATGGAACTTCCCGTTTTATGAAAGATCAGCGTTGGAACTTTTTCCCCTCATTTTCTTTAGGTTGGAATGTGGCCAGAGAAAATTTTTGGAAACCGCTGGAATCAGTTGTCAATCAATTTAAACTGAGAGGCTCTTGGGGTGAATTGGGAAATCAAAATACATCGAATTTGTACCCATTCTATGAAATCTTACCCGTGAAAAGCAATTCCGGTAATTGGCTGGTGAATGGAGGAAAAACAAATACGGCAGATATTCCTTCATTGGTTAGTACATTATTGACATGGGAACGTGTACGTTCTTTTAATGTAGGTTTTGATTTTGGTGCTTTCTCTAATAGATTGACAGGTTCTTTTGACTATTTTGTACGCAAGACTGTCGATATGGTAGGTCCTGCTCCACAATTACCCTTAGTTTTGGGTATTGCTCCTGCTATAGTAAATAATGCTGATATGAAGTCTTATGGTTTTGAAATAGAACTTTCATGGCGCGATAGAATAGGAGAAGTAGATTATGGAGTGAAGTTTAATTTGGCTGATGCCCAGCAAAAAGTGGTGAAATATCCCAATACTACAAATGCTTTCAATGACTGGTATGCAGGAAAAATGAGTGGAGAAATTTGGGGGTATACTTCATTAGGTATTGCAAAAACAGATGAAGAAATGAAAGAGCATTTGGCATCTTTACCTAATGGTGGCCAAAATCAATTAGGAAACAAATGGGGTGCCGGTGATATTATGTATGCTGATATAAATGGTGACGGCAAAGTAGATGGTGGTAAAGGTACATTAGCTGATCCGGGCGATCAAAGGATTATTGGCAATTCTACTCCCCGTTATAATTTTGGATTGGTTTTGGATGCTTCTTATAAAGGATTTGATGTTTCTATCTTCTTTCAGGGAGTAGGTAAAAGAGATTATGCTCCGATTGTAGGAACTAATGGTGCTGTCTTTTGGGGAGCTGTAAATAATATCTGGCAATCAATGGCGATGGAAGAACATTTTGATTATTTCCGTCCTGAGGGCCATCCTATGGGAGCTAATCTGAACGGGTATTATCCGAGACCGGACTTTACCAGCAACAAGAATCATCAGGTACAAACTCGTTATCTGCAAGATGCGTCTTATATCCGTTTGAAGAATTTACAGATTGGTTATACATTACCTAAACAATGGATTAATAAATTGCACATTAATAGATGCCGTGTATATGTGTCTGGTGATAATTTGTGGACTGGAACCAGCCTGGCCAGTATGTTTGATCCTGAAACACTAGCTGCCGGAGATTGGGGATCAGGAAAGACTTATCCATTATCTAAAGTGATATCTTTTGGCTTGAATGTTAATTTTTAAATAGAAATACAATATGTCTTACATAAAAAATACAGTAGCTTCTGTAGCCATGTTATTTACCTCAGTGGTATTGACATCCTGCAATGATTTTCTAGATTGTGAACCGTTGGATAAAATAACCCCGGATGCTTATTTTAATTCAGAAAGTGATTTGGCTGCCTATTCTATTCAACAATATAAATTTCCATCCTATCTTAATTTTGATATCTCTTTAGTAAAAACTGATAACAATTCGGATGACCAGGCCGCAACGGACGCTTCTACCGCGTTGTGGGTACCGGGAGAAAAACGTACTCCTGCTGATAAAGGAGCATGGGATTTTACAGAAATCCGTAAAGCGAATTATTTCTTCCAACAAGTATTACCCAAGTATGAGGCCGGAAGTATAAAAGGCGATGGAGTAATGATAAAACATTACATTGGAGAAATGTATTTTTTGCGTGCCTACCAGTATTTCAATAAATTGGTAAGTCTTGGTGATTTTCCTATTGTAACGGAAGTATTACCTGATGAAACAGAAGTGTTGAAGGAGGAAAGTAAAAGACAGCCTCGTAATAAAGTGGCTCGTTTTATTATAGAGGATTTAGATAGAGCTATTGAATTGATGTCATTGACTACCGATAATGGTAAGAATAGATTGACAAAAAATGTGGCATTGTTGTTTAAGTCTCGTGTAGCTTTGTTTGAGGCTACCTGGTTGAAATACCATAAAGGTACAGACCGTGTGCCGGGTGGTCCGGGATGGCCGGGAGCACAGCAAGAATATAATGCTGGCTTTTCTATTGATATAGACAAGGAAGTAGATTGGTTTTTGGAACAGGCAATGGATGCTTCTGCTCAAGTAGCCGATCGTATTTCATTGACAAAAAATACCGGTATATATAATCCGGACTCGAATCCTTATAACTGGAATCCTTATTTTGAAATGTTTTCGGCTGTTGATATGGAACCGATAGATGAAGTCTTGTTTTGGAGAGCATACAGTTCTGTGCAGGGTGTTACTCATAGTGTAAGTTCTTATCTTTGCAAAGGAGGAGGGGATTTAGGATATACTCGTAGTTTAGTAGATGCATGTTTAATGAAGAATGGATTGCCTATTTATGCGCCAAATTCTGGCTATGCTGGTGACGTGACGATTGAAAATGTTAAAAAAGACAGAGATGACCGTTTACAGTTATTTATGGGTGCTCCTAGTGATTGTTCAAGGCTTGATCCATATGAGACATATAAATATCCTAAGATATTGGAGCAGACCAATGATAGATGCCCGACAGGTTATACGGTTCGTAAATTCTTGACTTATGATCCAGCTCAAGTTGTAATCGGTTCTGGTGCAGTCAATACGTATGGATGTCTTCTTTTCAGATCTGTTGAAGCTAACTTGAATTATATTGAAGCTTGCTATGAAAAAAATGGAAGCTTGGATCCAAAAGCGATAAAGTATTGGAAGGAGATTCGTAGTCGTGCAGGTGTGTCTGATAATATCGATATGACAATTGCTGCTACCGATTTGTCTAAAGAAAATGATTGGGCTAAGTATTCTGCCGGTCAGTTAGTAGACCCCACCTTATATAATATTCGTCGTGAAAGACGCGTAGAACTAATGAGTGAAGGTACCCGTATGCGTGATTTAAAACGTTGGCGTGCTTTGGACCAAGTAGAAAATTATCAAGTTGAAGGATTTAATTTATGGGGTGGCGAACTGGAAAAATTGTATGTTGATGAAGCTGGTAATAGTTTGTTGATTCCAGAAGGTACTTCAGATAAGCAACCTAATGTATCCAACAAAGAAAACAGCAGTTATTTGCGTGTTAATCAGATTGTAAAAAAGAATAACTTGTTATACGATGGTTATACCTGGATACCAGCCAATTACTTAGAGCCTATTTCTGCTATCAACTTTACACTTACCTCTTCAAATCCTGATGACTTGGAAAGTTCAACGATTTATCAAAATCCGGGTTGGAGTAAAATAGCTAATGAACCGGCTATAGGATATTAATATAAAAAAGAGAATCATTTTTAAGGAGAAGATATAAAAGAGAGTGTGTAAGGAACCCTTCTCTTTTATGTCTTTTCTGTTTGTGTATGTAACATCTTTTATTTTAGATAAGCACAGTTGTATTCTGTAAATACCATGAATATGAAAAAACTGATTATGTTGTATTTCTTTCTTGCCGGAGGAATAGCGGCAAATGCGAAAAATATAGATTATACTTATTTGAAAATGCAGTCTGCTCCTTTTGAGGTAGATGACGATTACCTCTCCAAACATGATATCGTTTATTTTTCACCTACGCAACTGGAGGCGGAAGGCTTTCCGATGGGTAATGGTGATATAGGCGGCATGGTGTGGAATCATGACAATGGCATCGAATTGCAAATCAATAAAAATGATTTGTGGACAAAGGCACAACCAGAAGAATACGGAATGTCATTGTTGAGGCATGCGGCTCGTCTGAAGATCGATTTTGGTGCACCGGTATTCAGTTGGGTGCATTTGGAAGAGTTTGAGGGGCGGTTATCGCTGGCAAATGCCGAGAATACATATCGTGCGGTTACGGGTTATTCTGCTACAACTATTCGTACTTGGTTGGCGCAAGATCGTAATGTATGGATAGTGGAATGTGAAAATATACCTGATCCTGAAATGTTGGGAAATCATTCGGTAGCTACGGTTTCGTTGGAAAGACTGGGGAGCCGTTCCTTTACCGGATGGTATGGAGGTTGGTTTGCGAAGAACCCTTCAGTGGGGCTTGGTAAGATGCGTGCAATGGCTGATGCTCGCGAAATGATATTGGAAGAAACGGATGGTGGACTGCACTTTGCTGTAGCTTGCAGGGTGGTAGAGTCGTCCGAGGAACCGGAAACGGTGAATATGCGTCGTGCCGAATGGCGGACAAATAAATGTAAGTTCACAATTATGGTCAGTGTAGTAACTGATCGCGAAGATAAGGATCCGGTAAATGCAGCAAAGAAATTACTTGATGAGGCAGAAGCGAAGGGGGTAGATGAGTTGCGTCGCGAGAAAGATGAGTGGTATCGCAATTTCTGGTCCAATTCGTTTGTGAAGTTGGGTGATGATTATTTGGAGAATATCTATTACTTGCATCGCTATCTGATGTCTGCTGGTTCGCGAGGTGAGTTTCCGTTGGCTTTTAATGGGGGACTTTGGCGTTGGAACCGTGATGTACTTAATTGGGGGACACCGCATCATTGGAACCAGCAGCAGGAATATTGGGGATTGTGTGCGCAAAACGATTGGCGACTGATGAAACCTTATCTCGACACTTACTTCAAGATGATACCGTTTGCTGAGAAACTGGCAAAGGAGTATGGAGCGGAGCATGATGCATTGCTCATTACCGAAGCGCATAATTTCAACGGTGTACAATGGGGAAAGGACAAACGCTATCTGAGGAACAATTTTACTCCTGCTTCACAGATAGCTTCTCTCTTTTGGGATTATTACGAATTTACGGGAGACGAGGAATTCTTGAAAGAAAGGGCATATACGTTTATGAAGAAAGCTTCTCATTTTTATTTAGACAGGTTGGAATGGGATGAAGAAAAAAATGAATATTTTTTGAAAGCTTCTTTGTATGAGTCGGCCCCTATCGCTTATGTGAAGAATCCTATCAGTGACCGCAATTGCATCGAAAGGCTTTTCAAGGATTGTATCCGTGCGGCGGAAATATTGAACGTAGACAAAGATGAGGTGAAACAGTGGCGTCACGTACTCAATCATTTATGGGAAAGAGGCTATCAGCAGTTTGGTGAATGTGGCGAAGTAATCTCTCCTGCCGAGGAGTATTATACGGAAAAGCGTTATTCTCCATGGATTTGGGGTAACGGTGGTGCCGTAGCTTTTCCGGCAGGGCTGATTGGTATTGATGATAAAGACACTCGCTTGGGAAAAGCTGTTGTGAATCTGTTGAAACACGATGACGAGTGTAACGCGCATTATCCTTATCCGCAGATAGCCGCTCGAATGGGAGAAGGAGATGTGGCCTTGAAGTATATATGGAACGGGGTGAATGTACATCAGATGTATCCACAAGGATTGATGCACAATGTGACCGGTTATCCTGACAATATTTACGATCTTGCTTCTGTGCACAATCTGTTGAAAGACACGTATATGATACGCTCACATGATTTCTTTCAGTGCGGTATGGAACCCATGAGCAATTATTGCACGGGCATAAATGAAATGATGCTCCAAAGCAACGAGGGGAAAATCAGAGTGTTCCCTGCTGTGCCTGCTGCATGGGATTCTATTCCTATGGCATTTATTTTGTTGGCAAGAGGGGCATTTCTCGTTTCTGCAAGTAGGAATAATTCGGCTGAGGTTACACAAGTAGGTGTGAAGAGTTTAAAAGGGAATCTTTGTCGATTACAGAATCCTTGGGGTGACAAGAAATGTGAAGTGTTGAGATGCAGAGATGGCAGGAAAGTTTCCGTAAAGACAGGAGGGGATGGTGTATTGGCTTTCTCTACCCAAACAGGTGAAGAGTATGTTGTTCGGCTCATTGGTACGGAAACTTTGGTTAAAGAAGTGTATTTTGGCAAGCCTAATATGAAGGTGAAACAATTGGGAAAAAGAAGATTGGGAAAGGTTAGTGGCTGGAATGATTTTCAATGTGGAGGTGAAAAATGAATCTTTACAGTGAAAGTGAAGGCTGAATATGATTATGCACAGAAAAATAAAGCTAATTATTTGTTGAATATTGCTCTTCGCGGAGATGGGTCTATTCATCCTGCTGACCAATCCACTTTGCAAGGTTTTGCTGATCTAAAAGATTGATAGTATACGTGACTGGTTTTGAACAGATAGATTCTTCTTTCTTCCTTTCATCTACTTTTGAAAACGCCCTGCTGACAGGCGTTCCGGCAGTGACAGGACTTCCCGTCATCCCCTTTCAGTTTCCTCCACTCTGTATCTTCACTCCTTCCTGTGAAGGGAGGAGAATCTACAGATGAAACGGGAATGAGGGGAGATCTTACAGTTTTTAACCAATTGATAACTAGTGTGTTTTAAATGAAATGACAGAATGAAAGGAGAAAAGTGAACACCTGCATAGTGAGAGGATAGTGTAATGAACCGACTTGGCTGGTTTGCCGGACATGATAGGCTTGTCCGTCGGACCAGCTAAGCTGGTTCATGAAACATGCCGGCTTTTTCATCAAGACATGCTGACCTTTTAAGTAAAGGTGCTGGCATTTACCAAAAACATAAGGACATTTTAAAAAAACGACCGGTTCTTTTGAAGTAAACGACCAAAGCAACATATCCGGTAACATTAGTAACATGTGACCTGTGACCTGTCACGTTACTGACGTATGAGTCTACACGTATGTATGTGTCGGGCTGTACATACGGTAGCGTATGCCTATATATACGTATGTACTGTGTATCAAGTTCTACCGCAACTTGTACTAAGATGCACTATATCCTGTACCAAGATTCGCCATAACTTGTGCCAAGTTCCGCTACCTTTGCTGAAAATGGTAAAGGCAACTTGCAGGATAACAAGAATAGTTTTTCAGGAGAAATCCCGGCAAAAAAGTGGAATCAGTCCTTTCGACAGCTTCAGCCAGAAAAGCAGAGGAGAATTCTGCTCACTTGAAAGACGTGCAGAAGAAGGCTAAGCCGCATTCCTTGATGCAGGAAGTGACCACCTTTCTCACCTCCCACTACCACTTCTGTTTCAATGTACTGACCGAGGTAACCGAAGTGGCATGTCTGGAAAACGATGTGCCCGACCCCCATCTGCACTATGCTAAAGTTCTACAAACACGTACCCGAAGAGGAGTATTCCGCCTCTGCTTCCGCTTCGCTATGGTAGAGGATGATCTGCAGAAGGTACTGACCTTTTCCGTCACCCAGTTGTTCGGGCGTATGAAATCCATTCATCCTTCGGTCATAAGGAGCATGACCGCTTACAGTCTGAGCCGCATTCTGCCTCTGTTGGGCGGGTGCATACTGTCAAAGGGAATGTATATAGGGTAGTGGAATGCTAGATACCCTTAATTACCACATGGGATAGGAGAATTAGAAGTCCTTTCTTGAAAGTTCGTGAAAAAGCGAACTTTATTCGTTAAATTATGCGGAAAGTTCACAATAAAGAGATTCCTTGATTTAGGAATATCCCCCGCACAATTGCCATTAAATAAAAGACTTTTTGTTTTGCTGTTATTGAAAGCAAAGTGGATATGGACTATAATCTCTATTCTGTTTCCGGTCTGAAAGTAACGTGCGCAAGGTGAGGGATAAGGCATGAGGTTATGCTGTCATCGGTGTGTATAAATCGGATGAATGGAGATAAAAAGCAAGACTTATTCTAAAAATAAATCAATATGAAAAAACTGTTATTATTATTTTTATTCTTGTGCTCGTTGGAAGTAGCACAGGCACAACCGGGTATCTCAACTGCAATACCTTCTGAAAAACCTTCAAAATACCAGAAAGATCAGATCAAGCGCAAGTATGGTATGTTCATTCATTTTGGTATCAATACATTCCATGATGTGGAATGGTCAGACGGATCTTTTCCGGTGGAAACTTATGCCCCTGCGGAGATTGACGCCTGTCAATGGGTGAAGACAGCGAAAGATGCCGGTATGAAGTATATCATCTTGGTGGCAAAACATCATGAGGGCTTTTGTCTTTGGGACAGTAAATATACTGATTATGACGTGGCAAGTTCGGGAATAAAACGAATGTGATTGAAGCCGTAGCTAGGGAATGTAAGAGACAAGGCATGAAGCTGGGACTGTATTACTCGTTGTGGGACAGGAAAGTCAATGCGGATGTTGACAATGTGGAGTCGGACAGGAAGTACAATACATACATGTTGAAGCAATTGGACGAACTGATGGACATCACGGAAAAATATACTAAAATAGTGGAGTTCTGGTTTGATGGAAGTTGGGTGAAACCCGGTTATCGCTGGCCGGTAGAAGGCATATACAGAACCATCAAAAGCCGTGAGCCGCAATGCCAGATCGGAATTAACTGGACGATAGGCGAGGATGCGGATCCCCATAATCCGAATGCGCCGGAGAAATCATATAAAATTATTCCGGAGGAACAGAAGGAAGGTGATCCTATCCGTTATTTTCCCAGTGACTTCCGCTTGGGCGATCCGCTTCTGCCCGCAAGTCTGATAAGAGAGTTTGACTTCAAGAAAAACCGGATGGAGCTGGTGGCCCTGCACGCTACAGGTTTCGGAAGGCCCAGCCAGGCGGCATGGACGGAAATCTTTGCGGATGGCCAGCCTCTGCGAATAGCCCGTTGGCCAAATGACTCTACGATTATGATTGGAAAAATACAGGAATCGGGGATGGCTAAGGAAGGGAAAGAGGCTCCTTTCCCTGTATTCGGATATCAGGAAGAGCGCCCTTCGAGTTGGAAATCGGTAGAGAATATGTGGATAAGCGGATACTTTGCGCACGGTTATGCCGATGACATGATTTGTGTGGAAAGCATCGACACGATACATAAAATGATTCATACAGGGCAGCATACGGTATATGGATTTATGACAGGTGCGCCTTGGCATCAATGGTTTGCCTTGAACCTGCTGGAGGGACTGGATGGGCCGGGCGAATACGTGATTGATGCCGGGAGAGGGAAGATGTATGTATATCCGCTTGCCGGAAAGATGGAAAATTGGAGTGTTTCTTTATTGGAAGGGCCCTTGCTGGCTATAGAGCATGGCAAAGATGTGAAGGTACAAGGCATCACTTTCGAGTATGGCAGGCATATCGGTGTCTATATGGAGAATACCCATCGTGCTTTAATTAAGAATTGCATTATACGCAATATGGGCGGAGTGGGCGTATCCATCGGAAAGGGAACGTTGAAGGCTGGTAACCAAAGAGGGCACGAGTCGGGAGGCAACCCAGCTTCGCGTGTCGTGGGTGATTTGATGGGAACGGTTTATCAGAACATCCTGTTCAACCGCGAAGGAGGAACGGAAAACGGAGTCGTGGATTGTCATATTTATAATGTAGGTGCCGGAGGTATCAGTCTGGGAGGAGGAGACAGAGCCTCATTGACCCCTGCCGGAAACTATGTGGAGAATTGCCGGATACATGATTATAACCGGATTGAGAAATCCTATCGTCCCGGAATATGGATGGATGGTGTGGGTAACCGCATCTCTAAATGTGACATCTATGATGCGCCCAGCATGGCTATCCTGTTTCATGGAAATAACCATGTGATAGAACTGTGTGACATAACGAATGTGTGTTCTGAAGTCGATGATCAGGGAGCTGTTTATTATGGTCGTGATCCTTCGGAGCAGGGAAATGTTATCCGTTATTGTTATTTTCATGAATTGAGTCCACGCCATCGTGTAACGGCTACTTATCATGATGACGGAGCTTGCGGAGCGGAAGTTTATGGTAATATTTATCACAAAGCAGGGTCTTTGCCGGTACTAATCGGTGGGGGACATAATAATCATTACCGGCATAATATATTTATAGATTCTCCTGTTGCCATTCATATAGATGCGCGTATGCAGGGCTGGGGCAAATTCATGATAGAGAAAGGTGCGATAATTGATCAGCGTTTGCAAACAGTCAATTATAAAAATCCTCCTTACAGTACGGCCTATCCTTTGCTCGCTGCATATTGGGACAATGACACTTCTTATCCAAAAGGCAATGTGATAGAAGAAAACTTGTTTTATAAGATAGGAAATGTGGTGCGCGGACAGAGCGAATGGCTGGAATTGTATAACAATTGGGCTACCGGTTCGGATCCAGGGTTTGTGGATGCTGCTGATCCGTTGAAGGGATTTAAGGATGATGCGCTCATTTATCAACGGATCAATGGATTCCCCCGGCTTCCATTTGAGAAAATCGGATGCGATTTATCCAAATGAAAGAGTGTGATGATAAACTTTCAAACCTTATAAAAAAATATCTTATTTCTTTAGGAACATTCCTTTCCCGATTGCCATATAAATAGAGAGTACCTTTGTTTGGCGACAAAGGATCAACTTATTTTTAAACTTTAAGTCATTACCATTAAATGGAACATCAAAACAAATTGATTTATGGCGGACTATTGGCGATATCCGCTCTGACCGGCTGTACGGAGCCGGTAACAGAAAAACCTTTGAATATTGTCTATATTATGACGGACGATCATACAGCTCAAATGATGAGTTGCTATGACAAACGTTATATGGATACACCCAATTTGGATCGGATAGCCAATGAGGGGGTACGTTTTACAAACAGTTTTGTCGCAAACTCTCTGAGTGGCCCTAGTCGTGCTTGTATGCTTACGGGCAAACATAGTTGTGAGAATAAATTTTATGATAACTCTACCTGCGTATTTGATTCATCGCAGCAAACTTTTCCGAAACTATTGCAGAAAGCGGGTTATCAGACTGCATTAATTGGGAAATGGCATTTGGAAAGTTTGCCGACAGGCTTTACTTATTGGGAGATAGTTCCCGGACAAGGTGATTATTATAATCCGGATTTCATCACACAAACCAATGATACCATTCAGAGACATGGGTACATCACTAATCTGATTACCGATGATGCCATAGACTGGATGGAAAATAAGCGCGATAAAGAAAAACCTTTCTGTCTGCTTATTCATCATAAGGCTATTCATCGTAATTGGATGGCGGATACCTGTAATCTGGCCTTATACGAAGATAAAGAATTTGCTTTACCCGATAATTTCTTTGACGATTATGAGGGTCGTTCCGCAGCTGCGGCTCAGGAGATGAGTATTGTGAAAGATATGGATATGATATATGATCTGAAGATGCTCCGCCCTGACAAGGAATCCCGTTTGAAATCATTGTATGAAAGCTTTATCGGACGTATGGACGAAAGACAGCGTGCCGCGTGGGATGCATTCTACGGTCCTGTGATTGATGATTTTTATCAGAAGAATCCGCAAGGAAAGGATTTGGCTAATTGGAAATTCCAACGTTATATGCGCGACTATATGAAAACAGTCAAATCACTGGATGATAATGTAGGACGTGTGCTCAATTATCTGGAAGAAAACGGGTTGCTGGATAATACATTAGTCGTCTATACATCAGACCAAGGATTTTATATGGGAGAGCACGGATGGTTTGACAAGCGTTTCATGTATGAGGAATCCATGCGTACTCCGTTGATAATGCGTTTGCCGAAAGGATTTGACAGGAAAGGTGATATAACTGAAATGGTACAGAATATAGACTATGCACCTACTTTCCTGGAACTGGCAGGTGTAAAAGTACCCGAAGATATTCAAGGCGAGTCTTTGTTACCTTTATTGAAAGGAAAGAAGCCTGCGGGCTGGCGTAAATCATTATATTATCATTTTTATGAATATCCTGCCGAACACATGGTGAAACGTCACTATGGAGTACGTACAGACCGTTATAAATTGATTCACTTCTACAATGACATTGATGCATGGGAACTTTATGACTTGGAAAAAGATCCTGCCGAGATGCACAATGTAATCAATGATCCTGCTTATAGTGAAGTATTGGCTGATATGCAGGCGGAGTTGAAGAAATTGCAAATCCAATATAACGATACAGACTTTGTAAAATAAAGACAATGAATAAGACATTCTTATTAAGTGTCATACTGGGAGTTTTATGCTTTCCGGTAAAGGCACAGATCTTGCCTGTACCTACACCGGTACAATTGCAATGGCAGCAGATGGAAACAACGGCATTTGTTCATTTTAGCGTGAATACTTATACGGATATGGAGTGGGGATATGGCAACGAGTCCCCTGCCATCTTTAATCCGACTAAGTTAGACTGTCGTCAATGGATACGGACTTGTAAAGAAGCGGGACTGAAAGGAGTGATCCTTACTGCCAAGCATCATGACGGGTTTTGTTTGTGGCCGTCGGCTTATACGGAATACAGTGTGAAGAATTCTCCATGGAAGAACGGAAAAGGCGATTTGGTACGCGAATTTGTGGATGCTTGCCATGAGTATGGGATGAAAGTGGGATTGTACCTTTCTCCTTGGGATTGTAACCATCCTGATTATGGAAAACCAGAATACATCACTTACTTCCGCAATCAGTTGCGCGAATTGCTGACTAATTATGGGGAATTGTATGAGTTTTGGTTTGACGGCGCCAACGGGGGACGTGGTTATTATAGTACGGATTCCTTACATACCCGAAAGATTACCGCAGATTACTATCCATGGGAATCTTTGACAGAAATGGTATATGAATTACAACCCAACTGTGTGGTGCATGGTGGAAGTGCACAGAACATCCGCTGGGTAGGCAACGAGGAAGGGTACGCTTTGGAAGAGCATTGGAGTACAGTGAGAAAGCCGGAACTCTATGATAAAGGGATACCAAATGGTAAACAGTGGATGCGCGGACATGCGGATGGTACGTTATGGATTCCTTCAGAAACTGATGTATCCGTCCGTCCCGGTTGGTATTATCATGCTTCGGAAGACCATAAACTGAAATCATTGTCCCAATTGACTGACATTTATTATGAGAGTGTGGGACGTAACAGTTTGTTATTGCTTAATCTGACCCCCAATCAAGAAGGATTGATTCCTGAGCAGGATTCCTTGCGTTTGGTAGAATGGTATCGGCGATATACCTCTGAACTAAAGAAGAATCTCGTTAATCAGAAAATGAAAGTAACGGGCAAGAACCGTAAGAAGTTGAAATATACTTTGGATGGCAACCGAGGTACATATTGGGAAGCTGATACAAAAACGCCTGTACTGGAAGTGGATTTTGGAAAAGAATTAACTTTCAACCGTTTGTTATTGCAAGAGTTTATTGAGAAAGGGCAAAGAGTAAAGCAGTTTGTTGTAGAATATTTTGATAATGGGAATTGGCAGAAATTGGATGAACAGACTACTATCGGTTATAAACGGATTCTGCGTTTTCCCGAAGTCACTGCTTCACGTCTGCGAATACGGATAACAGATGCATGGGAGGCACCTTGTCTGACAGAAATACAGGTCTTTAAAGCGGAAACTCCGCTGGATGCTCCTGTGATTACCAGAAATAAGAATGGAGAGGTGAAGTTGGTATGCAGCAATAAGGATGTTTCTATCTATTATACTACAGATGGTAAAGAGCCACAACCTGGTGTAAGCCCTCGTTACCAGTCGCCTGTTCCGGCAGACGGTGATCGGATTATTAAAGCGATAGCAGTGGACGGAAAGAAAAAGTCAACAACTGCTACGCGTACTTTTACCGGCAGTAAGGCTCATTGGAGCACCTTGCCTGATAAAGCCGGTATGCTTGTTTTTGATGAAAACCAGCATACAACTTGGGTTGGAAAAGATGTGCTTGAGGTTGACTTGCAATCAGCAAAGGAAATGACCGGTATAAGCTATCTGCCTGATCAGGCACGATGGGCTAATGGAATTGTTGTAAAATATATGATTGAGATCTCTTTGGATGGAATCCGATGGGAAGAGGCAGCCCGTGGAGAGTTTGCCAATATTCAGAACAATCCTGTAGAACAGCAGGTAATTTTCCGGCAGACGCATAAAGGACGCTACATCCGTTTCCATGCCTTGTCAACAGTGGATGGTCAAAAGAGCATGGGGGTAGCGGAATTAGACATTTTATTTTCTAAAAACTGATAAGTAATGAAAAAGTATAACTATGTAGGATGGTGTATGGCCGGTAGCCTTGGTTTGTCCGCTATGTCCGGACAGGCTGCACAACCGGAAAAAAAGCAACCGCATATCATCTTGATAATGACTGACCAACAACGTTGGGATGCATTGGGATGTGCGGGAAATGAAGCTGTGATTTCTCCAAATGTGGATCGCCTGGCAGCCGATGGGCATTTGTTTTGTAATGCCTATACGGCTGCTCCAAGCAGTACTCCGGCACGTGCGGGTATGCTGACGGGTATGTCTCCCTGGCATCATGGCTTGTTAGGATATGGACAGGTGGCGGAGCATTATCCTTATGAAATGCCGCAGATGTTGAAAGACTTGGGCTATCATACATTGGGAATAGGAAAAATGCATTGGCATCCGCAGAATGTGTTGCATGGATTCGAAGTGACTATTCTGGATGAAAGCGGACGTGTGGAGTCTCCTTATTTTATGAGTGATTATCGTAAATGGTTCAATACGCAGGCTTTCGGCCTGAATCCCGACAGTACAGGGGTGGAGTGGAATGCCCACGGAGCGAAAGCGTATGCTTTGCCCGAGCGCTTGCATCCTACCGTATGGACAGGAGACAGGGCGGTAGAGGCGATAAAAGGTTATTCTTCTGAACGGCCTTTGTTTTTGAAAGTGTCTTTTGCCCGTCCGCATAGTCCGTATGATCCTCCCCGGCGAATAGTGGATAAGTATGAGGGCAGAAAAATACCCGCTCCCGTTGTAGGTGACTGGTGTAAAGATCTGGCAATAGATACTCATCCCGAAAAAAATCCTGAGGCGGCTGTAGGAAACTATGGAGTGGAATATGCCCGGAATTCCCGTAAGTATTATTACGCTTCGGTTACTTTTATTGATGAGCAGGTAGGGCGCATTGTGGATGAACTGAAAAAGAAAGGAATGTATGACAATGCGCTGATATGCTTTGTTGCCGATCATGGCGATATGTTGGGAGATCATCATTTGTGGCGTAAAACGTATGCTTATGAAGGTTCGGCAGCTATTCCTTTTATTATAAAGTTACCCGAAAACATGAAAAGTAGCCTGAAACCCGGTGAAAAAATAGAGGCTCCGGTGGAGTTACGCGACTTGCTTCCTACTTTTCTGGCATTGAACGGCTGCCGGATTCCGGAAGAAATAGACGGTCTGTCTTTACTTCCTTTATTGGAAAAAGGGAAAGCTCCCTGGCGTGAATATATTGATATAGAACATTCCACCGCTTATTGGGCGGATAATTATTGGTGTGCTTTGACGGATGGGAAAATAAAATATATCTGGTTTTTCCGTACAGGTGAGGAACAATTGTTCGATTTGTCAAAAGACCCATACGAATTGCATGATTTGTCAAAAGCCAAGGCTTCCGGAAAGACATTGGAAAAGATGCGGAAAGCGATGGCCGGACATTTGCAGGAAAGAGGGGAAGAGTGGGTGAAAGACGGCAAGTTGGTCATCCGCAATAAAAATCTTTTATATAGTCCGAATTATCCAACAAATAAAAAATAAACCATGAAGAAATTAATTCTAACCTTTTCATTTTTAGTGTTGTTTTTCGACACTTTGCAGGCATCGGTATCCATTATCCCAATGCCGCAAAAGTGCATCGAAAAAAGAGGCAATTTTACGGTAAATGACAAAACTGTAATTACGTTGTCAGTAGATAACGAGGAGATGCGCAATGCCGTATCTTTCTGGAATGATTTGTTTGATACGGCTGCCGGGTTCTCATTGGAGGTCTCTTCCACTCCCCGTTCTTCCAATGTGATTCGTTGCCGGCTTAACACAGCTCTTCCCAATGAGGAATCATACAAGCTGACAGTCTCTTCATCTTCTATCCATATAGATGCCAAAACCCCTAAAGGCATTTTCTATGCTTTTCAAACTTTGCGCCAATTATTACCTTCTGCCATTGAAAGTGACAAGCAGGTGGCGGAAAAAATAAAATGGAACATCCCTTGTGTGGTGATAGAAGATTCGCCTGCATTCTCTTATCGCGGAGTGATGCTTGATGTTTCCCGCCACTTCATTCCTAAGGAAGATGTAAAGCGTCACATCGACTTGCTTGCTTTTCATAAATTGAACATCCTTCATTGGCATCTGACTGATGACCAGGGATGGCGTATCGAAATCAAGAAATGTCCCAAACTGACTACCGTCGGAGGTTACCGTAAGAAAACGATTGTGGGATATATGTGGGACAATCCTACTGAATGGAATACCAAACGCTATGGTGGATTTTATACACAGGAAGATATCAAAGAAGTGGTGGCGTATGCCAAGAAGCGTTTTGTGGAAATTATTCCTGAGATAGAAATGCCGGGACATAGCGTGGCGGCACTGACTGCTTATCCTGAATATTCCTGTACCGGAGGACCTTTTGAGGTGGAAGGCCGTTGGGGTGTTTTCAATGACATTTATTGTACTAAGGAATCTACTTTTACCTTTATGCAGGATATTCTGGATGAGGTGGTGGAACTTTTCCCTTCTAGCTATATCCATTTAGGCGGGGATGAGGCCCCTCGTATCCGTTGGAAAAATTGTGTACACTGTCAGGAACGGATGAAGCAGGAACATTTGACAAAAGAGGCTGAATTACAGACTTATTTCATCAATCGGATTGAGAACTATCTGAATACCAAAGGAAAGAAAATTATCGGTTGGGATGAAATCTTGGAAGGAGGTATTCCGCAACGTGCTACCGTGATGTCATGGCGGGGAGAAAAAGGGGGAATTCATGCCGCGAAAGCCAGATATGATGTCATTATGTCTCCTAATATTTATATGTATTTCAATTGTCTTCAGTCTAAAGTCAATGAAAAGAAAATTGGAAATCCCAATCGGGTGATTACTTTGGAAAAAGTTTATAATTATCATCCGGTTCCCGAAGTCCTGAGTGCGGATGAGGCCAAACATATTAAAGGAGTACAGGCCAACTTGTGGACGGAGTATATGTCTGCGCTCGATGAGATGGAGTACATGCTTTATCCGCGTGTGGCAGCTTTGTCCGAGGTGGCGTGGAGCAAAAAGGAAAATAAGGATTATGAAAGATTCTGTACCCGTTTGGAGAGCATCCGGCGGCATTATGATGTGTTAGGAGTAGATTATTGCAAGAAAATCAGTAATGAATAATCTGTCAGTGATGAATATGAAAAGAAAAATACTATTTGTTTGTTTCGCCTTCCTTGCTTTGTTGCAAGGGTGGGCGCAACACACCTGGCAGGCCGGTCCGGTCAATTTAGAGCTTATTCAACGGGGCGATTCGGAATTCCCGTCCGGTTTTTCCGCTTTCTCATTGAAGGATCATTTTATTTGGTGTGGTTCGGCTATTCAGGCAGAGGAAGATGGAAAGTATTATTTATTTTATTCCGCTATGGAATCAGGACCGGAGCACCCTAGATTTATAGACGCTTGGTTGCTGGGGTCGATGATTGGAGTAGCCGTATCCGACTCTCCTTATGGGGGATATAAGGATATAGGTATTGTCTATAACAAAGATGGATATCGTCCGGACAGCTGTTCATGGGATGCACAGTCGGTTCACAATCCGCATATCAAAAGATATAACGGAAAATACTATTTGTATTATTGTGCTACGGTGGATCCGGGTGGAAATGCTCATGTAAAGGGAAAACTAAGCAGAAGAGACAGACTCCAGCAAAATCAAAAGTTGGGGGTACTGTGCTTTAATTCCATAAAAGAATTACTGGAAGGTAAATTTTCATGTAATGAGCAACCTTTACTTGCTCCACGTACACGGGTGAAGCCTGATAATGTACTGGAACCCTCACCTGAAGGAACCGTAACCAAGCCTGATAATCTCATTTTAGTCAATCCGGCAGTGGTATATCATCCTTTGAAAAAGAAATATTATCTTTACTTTAAAGGGAATGTCTATGATCCTACTTGGCGTGGTGTGCATGGAGTGGCCATAGCCGATGCCCCCGAAGGCCCTTTTATTGTGCAGGATGACTATGTATTTGAGTTTGAAACAGGGGATAACCAGAAATTGAATGCGGAAGACCCGTTTGTATGGTATCACCGGAAAGACAATTGTTTCTATGCTGTTTTTAAAGATTTCACGGGAGGATTTACAAAAGGTGAGCCGGGATTGGCCATCATGTATGCTGAAGATGGTATACATTGGAAACTTCCTGAACATTCTTTGTTTATGAATAAAGAAATAATTCTAAAGAATGGAGAGCGGCTAGAGGTAGATCGGTTGGAACGTCCTCAGCTGTTATTGGATGAAAATGATGAACCGATTGTGCTTTATTCAGCTTGTTCCATTACTCCATTGAATATGAAACAGGATGGGAGCTCGTTTAATATCCAGATTCCAATTCTTCGAAATAAGTAAGAAGGATATGGTATAAAAGCAGTCCGGCATATGGATGAATATCTGTGCCGGACTGCTTTTTTATATTGTAACGGAAGAAATGGAACTTTTGATAAACCTTTCGGACACACGCTTGTTTATGATAAGTTCATGTTTTTGACATGAGTAACATAAATCTATTGCAAAGACTAATGAAAGAAAATAGACCTCCTTTTTTGCCATTTTCGCAATCTTGCTTTAACTATTTTAAAGTAAGGGGCTTTATTGGATTTTCGGAACTGTGTATCAGAACATTTCATCCTGATTCACAAAGATATATATGTCCCTATTTGTCCGATGCGCATATTTTGGAGTTCCGGCTTCCGGCGGCGACTATAGAGTGTGTTATCAATAAACAAGGTATATGCATTGAGGCTATCATGTTTACCGATTAGTAAGTGGTTTTGGTTTAATCTTCCTTTTTCATTTCTTAATAATTAAGCCAAAGTTTGAATGAAGAAAGTTTTTCTTCACTGATGGTGATTTGGACTTTGTAAGGAGGAAGGACACTGATTACTATCTTGCCATTAAAATAAGGTTCGGCACGGTCTATGGAAGCAATGCTGATAATAATCTAACGGTTGGCGCGAAAGAACTGTTCGGAGGCTAACTGCTCCATTTGTTTATTCAGAGACAGGTTGATTATGTGTTCTTGTCCTTTTTGGGTGACGGCAAAGGTTATTTTGTTTTCAGAATAGAAATAGGCAATGTCCGTTACTTGAAGAGACCAGAAAAGGCCAGCTCCATAAAAAATCATCTTCTATAATGATTGCGTTTAGTTTATTCATATGCTAAAGGTACTTTTATGGTAAACAAATTGTTTGCTTTGGTGACTTATCATTGCTTTCGGCAGCACAGGAAGAAAGTAGTGCGGCAAGGCTTAATAATGGCATGGAATGTACGTTAATCTTCATGTTTTGTCTTTTAAGTTTGCGACAAAAGTAAAGATGGAAGGGAGAGCAGCTGGGAAAGAAAATGCTGAAGCCGGAAAAAGAAGATCGAAAAAAGGGAAAATGCATCCTGAATAATTTTATCAATGAAGTAAAAAAAGATTTATTCAGGCAACTTTTTATACAGAATAGCTGTTTTTATCAGTAAGATGATTAATTATAAACTCTAAAAAACAAAGCGTATGTATTTTATTTGGTACATTATTATCGGAATTATTGCTGGTTTTGTTGCCGGTAAGTTGATGAGGGGAGGGGGGTTCGGTCTCTTTATTAATTTATTGGTTGGTATTGTTGGCGGTGTTCTGGGCGGCTGGGTATTCAGTTTGTTTGGTATTGCAGCAACAGGTATTATGGGCAGTCTTGTAACCTCTATTGTGGGAGCTATATTTTTGTTGTGGATTGTTTCTTTGCTCAAGAGGTCTGATATTTCCTGAATTGGTAGTAAAAAGGAACCGTCCTGACGACACGCTTGTCGGGGACGGTTCCTAAACCAAACAAATCAAAAAATATAAGTATATTAACTAATTGCTTCCACCTCCTAAAGCGCGGTAAAGCATGATATGCAGTTTACAAGATTCCACATTCAGAGCGATACGTTCCAATTCACAATCCAGGAAACGTTCATCGGCCGACAGTACATCCAGATAGCCTGCGAATCCTACTTTAAACATTTCATTTGCATTATAAATAGATCGATGATGGATACGGCTTTCTTCTTCTTTCAACTCTTTGCGCTGGTGCATTTGGGATGATGCAGTAATGAGGTTTAATACTTCTTCATAGGCTTTTAATACCGTTTCGTGATATCCTAACAAAGCGATGCGTTGCTGGCTTTTCGCATCATTCCATAATGCACGTATAGTATTTTGTTTGAATATAGGTGCTGTGATACCTGCGCCGAGATTGTAAACCAGGGATGCAGGAGCTGTAAACCATTTATCCAGATCAAATGCGTTAAAACCTCCGTTTCCTCCAATCACGATGGATGGGAAGAAAGCTTTTCGCGCTGCAGATACGTCGGATTTACTAGCTAATAATTCCAGTTCGGCAGCCTTTATATCCGGGCGATATTGCAAAAGTTGTGACGGGATCCCTGCATCTGTGGGAAACTCATAACTACATGCTGTTTCAAATGACACTCGTTTCACTTTGAAAGGCAGTCGTCCTAATAAGGTGGCGATGGCACGTTCCTTTTCACTTATTTGCTGTTCGTTTGCAAGCAGCATTTCTTCCAATTTAAGGCGTCGTGACCGGAATTGGTCTACAGAAAGTCGGGTTACTTCACCTTCTTTCATCAGTTCATTGGTTAAATTATAAGCATCTCTGGCTGTTAGGATGGCTTCGCGTAGCACATACCGCTGTTTGTCCAGTCCTATTAATTCAAAGTAGTGTGTACCTACTTCTGATATCAATAAAGTACGTGCCAGACGCATAGCTTCTACAGACTGCATCCAGCGGGATACGGCCGATCGTTTTTTATCGGTTAGCTTACCCCATATGTCAGCTTCCCATTGAAAATTAAGTCCTAGATTGAAATTCCGATAGGGATCTGGAATATGTTTGTCTTTTTCTAAATCGGGAGTGTTGGTGGTGCTGTTACCAACTCCGTCCATAGTGTACTCGCCAAAACGTTGTACTCCACCATCAATGCCTAATGAAAGATCGGGCAGCAGCGCTCCTTTTCCTACTCGAACTTGTGAACGGGCAACGGATATCCGTTCTATAGTTTGAAGGAATGTGTGATTATTATTTAACGCTTCGGCTATATAACTTTGCAATAACGTATCTGGAAAAAATGTTTTCCATGACAAGGAAGAGATAGTGGTGCTGTCCGTTTCCCTATCCATATAGAACTCGGGTAACTCTATCTTTTCTGTCGGAGTAAGGGAAGGGGCTTTGCAACTTACCATAATCAGACAGAAAGCCCCCATTATTAAACCTGTTTTGTTTATATTGTTATTTTTCATCTTCTTCATCATAGCTGACTTTATTACGGTTAAGATGTGCAGACCAACTCTCGAAAATAAGGTAAAGTCCAGGTACAAGGAAGATTCCTACAAATGTACCGATAAACATACCTCCGGCGGCGGCTGTTCCGATGGAACGGTTGCCCAAAGCACCGGCTCCGCTTGCCATTACCAACGGAATGAGTCCGCATATAAATGCAAAGGAGGTCATCAGGATGGGACGCAGACGGCTTACGGAACCTCTAACGGCAGCATCAAAAATGCTCATTCCCTGCTTGCGGTACTGATTGGCCATTTCCACAATAAGAATGGCATTTTTACCTAGCAGACCAATCAGCATCACTAAAGCTACTTGGGCATAAATATTATTCTCCAAGCCTGCCAGTTGCAGGAAAAAATAAGAACCGAAGATACCTGCCGGCAATGAAAGTATGACGGGGAAAGGCAGTAATAAACTCTCGTATTGTGCTGCCAGCAACAAATAAACAAATAGCAGGCAGATACCGAAAATAAAAACAGTTTGTCCACCCGAGTCTTTTTCTTCACGAGTAACCCCTGACCATTCTATATCATAACCGCGAGGTAATGTTCCTTTGGCAATTTGTTCCACAGCTTCGATAACCTCTCCTGAACTGACTCCTTCGGCAGGTTCACCTGTAATCAGGGCCGAGGTAAACATATTGTAGCGTGTAATCTGGTTAGGACCGAATATACGGTCCATCGTCATAAAGTTAGAGTAGGGTACCATATTTCCGTCCTTGTTCTTGGCATAGAACTTATACAGATCTTCAGGATTCATACGATACTCTGGAGAAGCCTGTAACATCACCTTATACATTTGTCCGAAACGAATAAAGTTGGATGAGTAGAAACTGCCGATATAGGATTGGAGTGTTTCCATGGATTCATTTAAATTTACTCCTAATTTAGCTGCTTTAGCAATATCCACTTTCAGCAGATATTGTGGAAAATTAGGATTGAATCCTGAGGTTGCTCCCACAATGCGCGGATCTTCATTCAGCTTTTCTACTAATGTATTGGCAACATCGGCGAATTCTGCAAAGCTGCCTGCTGTTTTATCTTGTAAACGAAGTTCGAAGCCGCTGGCATTACCGAATCCCGGAACTGTAGGAGGCAGGAAGAACTGAATATCCGCATCTTTGATATGTGAGGTACGGTCTTTGTATATCTCTATAAGTTCGGCTGCTGTTTGATCGCGTTCACTCCACGGGGTGAGATTAATCATACCCATACCGAAATTGGCGCCTTCCGTTTCAGTCATCAAACTATAACCTGCTAATGTGGAGATGCTTTCAATTTCTTTGAAAGGAAGCAGTGCAGCTTGTACAGCGTTCAAGGCTTTTTCGCTACGTTCCAATGTTGCTCCCGGAGGCGCATCTACATTAACATAAATCATACCTTGGTCTTCATTGGGAATAAAGCCTGAAGGAAGTACTTGACTCATGCCGAAAGTGGCAAGGAAGAAAATAATCAGTGTGGCATAAGTGATTATTTTCCGGCTCAAATACTTGTGTAATCCGATATTGTATTTCTTTTCAAAGCGGTCGTACCGACGGTTGAAGAAAATAAAGAAACGACGTAGCCATCCTGCTTTTTTCTTCTTTTTTCCATCAGCGGGTTTCAGTAACAAAGCACATAGGGCAGGCGAGAGAGTCAATGCGTTTACTCCTGAGATAACAATGGCTACCGCCAGTGTCAATGAGAATTGCCGATAGAAAATACCTACTGTTCCCTGCATGAAGCCCACCGGAACAAAGACTGCCGACATGACTAGCGTGATGGCGATAATGGCTCCACCGATTTCATTAATAGCTGCTACAGATGCTTTATAAGGAGAGAGTTTCTCATGATGCATCTTTACATGGACAGCCTCCACGACGACTATTGCATTGTCTACTACAATACCTATTGCAAGCACAAGGGCGAATAAGGTCAACATATTTATGGAAAAGCCCAGCATCTCCATAAAGAAAAATGTACCGACCAATGAAACTGGTACGGCGATAGCAGGAATTAAGGTGGAACGGAAGTCTTGTAAAAATATATATACCACAATAAATACCAGTATGAATGCTTCGAGCAGTGTCTTCAGCACTGATTGTATGGAGGCGTCAAGAAAGCGTGATACGTCATAGGAGATATTGTAATCCATGCCAGGCGCAAAACTGCTTTCCTTGATTTCTGCCATTTTTGTTTTAATATTTTGGATGACTTCCCTTGCATTGGAACCGGGGCGTTGTTTGATCATAATAGATGCCGATGGTCTTCCGTCGGTCATAGAAGTCATGTTATAATCTTCAGAATCGAATTCGATAGTGGCAACGTCTTTCAGACGTAGCAGTGAACCATCGGGAAGAGCTTTCAATACGATCTCTCCATATTCTTCTGCTGTGCTGAACTTTCCGGTATATTGTAGTACATATTGCAGTTGTTGGGGTAATTTGTCTGAACTGATACCTGTCTTGCCGGGTGCTGCTTCTATATTTTGATTACGGATGGCTTCAGTTACATCTTGAGGTACCATGTTGTAGGCGGCCAGCCGGTTAGGATTCAACCATACACGCATGGCATAATCACGGCTACCCATGATTTCTACCAAGCCTACACCGTCAATACGTTTTAATTCGCGCAAAATATTGATATCGGCAAAGTTATAAACAAACTTTTCGGTATGTGCACTGTCCGTACTCATGATGTTCAAGTACATCAACATACTGTTTACTTCTTTTTCTGTAATAACTCCGGCACGGATTACCTCTTCAGGCAATTCGTCTAGCACGGTAGTCACACGGTTCTGTACATTTACGGCAGCTACGTCTGGATCGGTTCCCACTTTAAAATAGATAGTAGTGAGGGACATACCGTCGTTGGTACAAACAGTGGTCATGTAGGTCATGCCGGGTACTCCGTTGATGGCACGCTCTAACGGGGTGGCGACTGTTTTAGACATCACATCGGCACTAGCCCCAGTGTATCGGGCGGTTACCGTTACAGATGGGGGTACGATATCGGGAAATTGAGTGATGGGCAGTGTCAAGATAGACAGCACGCCCAAGCAGACGATAATGACGGAGATTACTCCTGAAAGTATCGGTCTTTTTATAAATAGCTTAAACATAAACTGTCCGTTTTATTTTACGATAGGTTGTTTTAATTCAACTTCTTTTCTGATTGCTTCCATATCAATGGTATCGGTCTTGATGGTAATGCCGTCTTTCATCATTTGCACTCCCTCGTATACGATGGCAGTATTAGGAGTGAAATCTTGTGTCACGTAGTAATTATTATAGCGTTCCAGCGGTTGAAAACTGCGTACTTTTACTACACTGGTACTATCAACGGTATACACATAGGTGAAATCTTGAATTTCGAATGTTGATTTCTGGGGAACTAGACAGATGTTGTCCATTTGAGTCATCATACGCACTTTTCCGGTCACTCCATGTTTCAGCAGTCCGTCCGGGTTCGGAAAACGAACACGGAAGGCGATGGAGCCGGTTCCTCGTTCAAAATCACCTTCTACTGTTTCCAACGTGCCTTTGTGGGAGTAGATGGAACCGTCTGGCAAAATCAGTTCCACATTATTTTCTTCGTGTTGTTTTTGTCCGCTAAGTTGTTGGCGCTTGTATTCCAGATACTCGCTTTCATTCACTTTATAGTAAGCAAAGATCTCGGAAATATCACTTACGGTAGTCAGTAAGCTTTGCGGATTTACCAGACTTCCCGTCTTATAGGGAATACGGTCTATGTAGCCGTCAAAAGGGGCAGTGATAGTGGTGTAAGAATAATCCATCTGTGAACGTTGCATTTGTGCTTTTGCCTGTTCCACTTTCATTTGGGCCACTTCTTTTTCTTTATTGGCTTGGTCGAGTCGGATTTTTGATAAGATTTGTTTGTCAACCAGCCGGCCTATTCTCTCGGCTTCATAATTTGCCATTTCATATTGTGCCTGTGCTTGTTTGTAATTGGCTTGCGCCTCTTTTACCGTTTCGCTATATTGGTCGGAACTAAGTTGGAATAGGGGCTGTCCTTTTTTGACTTTTTGTCCTTCGTCTACATATATTTTTTGAACAAAACCTTCCACTTTGGGCTTAATTTCTACAAACTGTATAGCTTGCACATCAGCTACATACGAGCGTGGAAACTCAATGGTTGTGGGGTGAAGAATGGTGATGGGAATGAATTCTTTGTGATGTTCCTGCTTGTTGTCCGATTGACCACAAGAGCATAGCAATCCTGTACATGTACACAGGACCGCAATTTTCTGAAAATTACTCTTCATGAAATTACGAATACAATTTAAAAAGATTAATAATTGAGTTTGAGTAAATAAAAGATTCGGCTTGCATTCAGATTTCTCAGAATACAAGACCAATATGTATGAAGATACTTTAATGTGACATATTAAATGCGGTATACACAAAAGATAATGTGATGATGTACCACTTTTCCCAGATTTTCACTAACAGGTGTATAACTCTGTACCGGAACTTGGGGAATAGCAAAAAGATTGATAATCATGTCAATAGTACAGGGTAAAAAACGACTGTTCGGTAGTTGTGCACGTCCCGACATGAAATAATAAGTCTCTTCTCCTCCGCTTTCTTCATTGTTGTCAGAAGGCAGGGTGGGCTGTTCCATCGTTTCTACCATAGCCAGATTGGCATCAATTAGTGGAGCGCATACATCAAATTGTACGAGTAATAACATAATTACACATACTATTCTTACCACATATTTCTTGATACCGTTGAACATGAAAAATATTTTGTTTATTAATTCGTTTGCAAATTTAATATAATTGAACACTGTTTTCAAACCAATCATCCAAAATTAGTGAGTTTTAATATATCCTTTCTCTTTTTTGGAACTACTATCCTTTATACTGACTGAAATCTGTTATTTTTGTACTCAGTATTTTAAATAATCAGATAATATTACTTATGTTACAACCCGAATTGAAATTTCGTCGAGATAAAATACGCTATTTGATGGCCCAACAAGGTATTGATGCAGCCCTGATAGCTTGTAATGTAAATTTGCTTTATACGTATGGTGAGATAGTGAACGGCTATCTTTTTTTACCGCTTCATTCACCGGCGCTTCTCTTTGTGAAACGTCCTAATAATATTGTGGGAGAATTTGTATTCCCTATCCGTAAACCCGAGCAGATGGTGGACTTGTTAAAAGAAAATGGTATACCTGTAGCTTCAAAGATAATGTTGGAAGGTGGGGAACTGCCTTATGCGGACTATATGCGTCTTGCATCTCTTTTTCCTGGATCGGAGGTAGTGGATGGAACTGCTATTATTCGTGAAGCGCGTAGCGTAAAGACTCCGTTGGAGATTGAACTTTTTCGTCGGTCGGCTGCTTTACATGCTCGAGCATATAGTAAGATTCCCGATGTATACCATCCGGGGATGACTGATCGTGAACTATCTGTTGAGGTGGAACGCCTGATGCGACTGGAAGGTTGTCTGGGAATATTCAGAGTATTTGGTCAGAGTATGGAGATATTTATGGGAAGTGTGTTGGCCGGAGATAATGCAGCTACTCCTTCGCCTTATGATTTTGCCTTAGGTGGTAAGGGATTGGACCCGTCTTTGCCTGGAGGAATGAATGGAACTTTGTTGAAAGAGGGGTATAGTGTAATGGTGGATATAGGGGGAAACTTTTACGGATATATGTGTGATATGAGTCGTGTGTTCTCCATTGGAAAATTAAATGATGAGGCTTATGCAGCTCATCAAGTTTGTCTTGAAGTACAGGATAAGGTTGCTTCTATGACAGCGCCTGGTGTGGTATGCGAGGATCTTTATAATGCGGCCATTGAGATCGTGACGAAAGCTGGATTTGCCGATCGTTTTATGGGGGTGTCCCAGCAGGCACGTTTTATAGGGCACGGCATCGGGTTGGAGATCAATGAGGCACCAGTGTTGGCTCCGCGTATTCGGAGGGAGTTGGAGGAAGGAATGGTGTTTGCCCTTGAACCTAAAATCGTATTGCCGGGAGTAGGACCGGTCGGCATTGAAAATTCTTGGGTAGTTACAGAAAACGGGGTCGGCAAACTGACCATTTGTAATGAGGAGATTATAGAGCTTTGATTCTTTGGATGCAAATATTGAACCGGAAGAAATTAAAAGAAGCGAAAAGCTTTATGGTTCTTGCCCTAGTGTCATTTTGGACAAAGTGAAGAGCCTGAATATAAAAAGGATCCCGAAACTAAAAGTTTCGGGATCTTACATGGTTTGAAATACATTTCTTATTCCCACTCAATGGTAGCATTTGGTTTGGGCGACAGGTCATAGCATACGCGGTTCACATTCTTTACTTCTTTTAGAATACGGTCGGTAATTTTCATCAGAATGGACCAGTCTATCGGTTCGATAGTAGCTGTCATAGCATCTACGGTGTTGACAGCTCGGATAATAACAGGCCAGTCAAATGAACGGGCATTGTCACGCACGCCTACTGATTTGAAATTGGGTACTACGGTGAAATATTGCCATACTTTCTTGTCCAAGCCTGCCAGTTGGAATTCTTCACGCAAGATGGCGTCCGATTCGCGAACAGTTTCCAGGCGGTCACGAGTGATAGCCCCCAAACAGCGCACTCCCAAACCAGGACCGGGGAACGGCTGACGGTAGACCATATCGTATGGTAAACCAAGTTCCACTCCGCAGGCACGGACTTCGTCTTTGAACAACTGGCGTAAAGGTTCTACTAATTCAAACTGTAAATCCTCGGGTAAGCCACCTACATTGTGATGGGATTTTACCATTTTGGCTGTTTTAGTACCACTTTCTACGATATCAGGATAAATTGTACCTTGTCCCAAAAAGTCGATTCCATTTAGCTTACGGGCTTCTTCTTCGAACACACGAATAAATTCACCACCGATAATCTTGCGTTTCTGCTCCGGATCAGCTACATTTTCTAGTTTACTCAGGAATCGGTCTGTAGCATCCACGTAAATTAAATTAGCGTTCAACTGATTTTTAAAAACTTCAATCACTGCTTCCGATTCACCTTTGCGCATTAATCCATGGTTCACATGTACACATACCAAATTATTGCCGATGGCTTTTAGCAACAGGGCTGCTACTACAGAACTGTCCACACCTCCGGAAAGCGCCAATAAAACTTTCTTATCGCCTACTTGGCGGCGGATCAATTCAATTTGGTCATTGACAAAGTTTGTCATATTCCAGTTGGCCTCTGCCTTGCAAGTATCAAAAACAAACGATTGCACTGCATTCTTTATTGCTTCCACATCATCCGTCAGTTGGGGGAGCTTCACTTCGCAGCATGCTTTGTCATGACCGGCAGCCATTACGGGAACTCCTGCTTTGTAAATCTCGGGAAGCACGTCAATATCCACTCCGTCAATCACATGGTTTGGGCCACCATTGATAATGACACCCTTTACATTGGGCAATGCTTTCAGCTCGGCGGCTGTGATATCGTGCGGGTAAATTTCACTATATACACCCAAAGCACGAATGGCTCTGGCAAGCACGGTGTTTTCGGTACTTCCCAAATCCAAGATAACAATCATATCTTGTTTCATTCCGTTATGTTGTTTTTAAGTTATTAGTTGGTTGTCTATTATTCCCACTCAATTGTGGCAGGCGGTTTGGACGAGATGTCATAGCATACGCGGTTTACGCCTTTTACCTTATTGATGATGTCGTTTGAAACCTTAGCCATAAATTCATAAGGAAGATGAGCCCAGTCGGCGGTCATGGCATCCGTACTAGTTACGGCACGCAGGGCAACGGCACGTTCGTATGTACGTTCGTCCCCCATTACTCCCACACTTTGTACGGGTAGCAAGATTACGCCTGCCTGCCATACTTGATGGTAAAGGGATGTTTCGTTTCCATCCGAATCTTTCACTTTCCAGTCTCTCAATCCTTGGATATAGATATCATCGGCGTCTTGCAGAATACGTACTTTCTCGGGAGTGATATCACCTAAAATACGTACCGCAAGTCCTGGTCCGGGGAATGGATGGCGTGTAATCAGATGTTCCGGCATACCTAGTTCACGACCTACGTGGCGTACTTCATCCTTGAATAGCAGACGCAGAGGCTCGCATAGTTTCAAATTCATTTTTTCAGGTAGTCCACCTACGTTGTGATGACTTTTGATTACAGTGCCGGTGATGCTTAATGACTCGATACAGTCAGGATAAATGGTGCCTTGTGCCAGCCATTTCACATCTTTAATCTTATGAGCTTCTTCATCGAATACGTCAATAAAACCTTTGCCGATAATCTTACGCTTTTTTTCAGGTTCTTCCACACCTGCCAGTTCGCTGAAGAATTTTTGGCTGGCATCTACTCCGATTACATTCAGTCCGAGACATTCATAATCATGAAGTACATTTTTGAATTCGTTCTTACGCAGCATGCCGTGATCTACAAAAATGCAGGTAAGATTCTTGCCTATCGCTTTATTTAGTAATACGGCTGCTACGGATGAGTCTACTCCGCCACTCAGCCCCAATACTACTTTGTCATTTCCCAGTTGCGCTTTCAGTTCGGCTACAGTCGTTTCAATGAAGGAGGCAGCACTCCAGTCCTGTTTCCCTCCGCAAATGTTGACTACAAAATTTTTCAGGAGCTGGGTTCCGTCTTCGCTGTGGAACACTTCCGGGTGGAACTGTACTCCCCATACTTTCTCTTCCTTTATTTGATAAGCAGCGATGGCTACTTTATCTGTTGAAGCGATAATTTTGAAATTCTCCGGAATGGCGGTGATGGTATCTCCGTGGCTCATCCATACTTGTGAGTGCTCACGAACGTTCCTCAATAGTGGGTTTTCTTGGTCGAAAGTGGAAAGGTGCGCACGTCCGTATTCACGTGTGCCGGCCGGTTCTACTTTTCCACCGTTCGTATAAGACATGAACTGTGCACCATAGCAGATACCCAAAATAGGATACTTTCCGCGAATGTCACTCAAATCGACTTTAAAGGCGCTTTCATCATAAACAGAGAAGGGGCTTCCCGAAAGGATAACGCCGATTACGGACGGATCATTGTGTGGAAATTTGTTGTAAGGCACAATCTCGCAATAAGTATTCAGTTCGCGAACGCGACGGGCTATGAGCTGTGTGGTTTGTGAACCGAAGTCGAGAATAATGATCTTTTCTTGCATATATTATTAAGATATGTAAATGATTTCGTGCCGCAAAGATACTCAGAAAAAATAAAAATCCGTCATGCTGTTGAGGCTTTTTATAATTGAATTGGAAAAACTTTGTTCTTCCTGCTTCCTTGTGGGAAAATATGCAAAAAAGATTGGAAAGTTTAGGAAATGTCGGCTAGTATGTAGATCACGGGCTGTCCGACAAGCGCTTGAGGGGCAGTCCGTTTTTTTTGTGAATAATATTTTATTTTTTGTCAGTTTGTTCTTTCAACAAATCACGGATTTCTGTAAGTAATACCTCCTCCTTGCTGGGGGCAGGCGGGGCAGCGGGAGCAGGGACTTCTTCTTTCTTGCGATTCAGTTTGGCAAGTAATCTTATAAATAAGAATATAGAAAAAGCAATGATGATAAAGTCGAAAGTGGCTTGTAGGAAGTTGCCATAATTCAACGTTACGGCAGCTTTTTCAACTCCATCCACTACTTCGGCCGGCTTTAATTGTAGTTTCAAATCTGTAAAGTTCACGCCACCTACCAGCAATCCGATGGGAGGCATGATGACATCGGCCACAATGGAAGATACTATTTTACCGAAGGCTCCACCGATGATGACACCGACTGCCATGTCAATGACGTTTCCGCGCATTGCGAACGCCTTAAAATCTTGCAAGAAGCTACTTTTTCCCATTTTTTTTTATTTTAATATGAATTTATGTGCGAATATAAAAACAAATTCTTATTTTTGCACCGCGTTTAGGAAATAAATACTAAACGTTTAACAACATTCCAACGTAGAGTGTTTAAAAGCTATATTATAAAACCTTTAAAATTTAAACAAAATGATTAAAGTAGGTATTAACGGATTTGGTCGTATCGGCCGTTTTGTATTCCGTGCAGCTCAGAAAAGAAACGATATTCAGATCGTAGGTATCAATGACCTTTGCCCGGTTGATTACTTAGCATATATGTTGAAGTATGACACTATGCACGGACAATTTGACGGTACTATCGAAGCTGACGTAGAAAATAGCAAATTGATCGTGAACGGCAATGCAATCCGCGTAACAGCTGAAAGAAATCCGGCTGACTTGAAGTGGGATGCAATCGGTGCTGAATACGTAGTTGAATCTACTGGTTTGTTCTTGACTAAAGAAAAAGCTCAGGCTCATATCGAAGCTGGTGCTAAATATGTAGTTATGTCAGCTCCTTCTAAAGATGATACTCCGATGTTCGTTTGCGGTGTAAACGAAAAGACTTATGTTAAAGGTACTCAGTTCGTTTCTAATGCTTCTTGTACTACTAACTGTTTGGCTCCTATCGCTAAGGTATTGAATGACAAATGGGGTATTACTGACGGTTTGATGACTACAGTTCACTCTACAACAGCTACTCAGAAAACAGTTGACGGTCCTTCTATGAAAGACTGGAGAGGTGGTCGTGCTGCTTCTGGCAACATTATCCCTTCATCTACTGGTGCTGCTAAAGCTGTAGGTAAAGTTATTCCTGAATTGAACGGTAAATTGACTGGTATGTCAATGCGTGTTCCGACTTTGGATGTTTCTGTAGTTGACTTGACAGTTAACTTGGCTAAACCGGCTACATACGCTGAAATCTGTGCAGCTATGAAAGAAGCTTCTGAAGGTGAATTGGCGGGTGTTTTGGGTTACACTGAAGATGCAGTTGTTTCTTCTGACTTCTTGGGTGACACTCGTACTTCTATTTTCGACGCTAAAGCTGGTATCGCTTTGACTGATACTTTTGTTAAGGTGGTTTCTTGGTATGACAACGAAATCGGTTACTCTAACAAAGTATTGGATTTGATTGCTCACATGGCTTCTGTAAACTGCTAATCAGTTAAAAACCATATAGTGAAAGCCGTCTGAAGTAATTCAGGCGGCTTTTTTTATGTAGTTTTGCGTGGTAAGTTGCACATTTTCGTTATCTTTGTGCGACTGTTACAAAAACTTAGGATGGAAAAGTACGATTTGATAACGATATTAGGACCTACCGCTTCAGGAAAGACTCCTTTGGCAGCGGCTTTAGCTTACAAGTTGGATACCGAAATTATCAGTGGAGATAGCCGGCAGGTATATCGCCGGATGGATTTAGGTACGGGAAAAGATTTGGAAGACTATATCGTGAATGGACAGCAAATTCCTTACCATCTGATAGACATTGTAGACCCCGGATACAAATATAATGTATTTGAATTTCAACGTGATTTTTTGAATGCCTATGACCAAGTGAGATGGAAGGAAAAAATTCCTATATTATGCGGAGGTACGGGGATGTATCTTGAATCCGTGCTGAAAGGATATAGGCTGCTTCCTGTTCCAGAGAATCCTAAACTTAGGGACTCATTAGCGGGTAAATCATTAGCGGAACTCACCCGGTTGTTGTCAACTTACAAGAAACTTCATAACTCTACGGACGTAGATACTGTAAAACGAGCTATCCGGGCCATTGAAATAGAAGAGTATTACAAGCACCAATCAGCGGAATGCCGTGAGTTTCCGCAAATTCATAGTTTGATCATTGGAGTGGATATAGCCCGTGAGTTACGTCGTGAAAAAATATCCCACCGTTTGAAGCAGCGTTTGGATGAAGGGATGGTAAACGAAGTAAGGGCTTTGTTGGATAGTGGTATTTCTTCCGAGGATTTGATTTATTACGGATTGGAATATAAGTATTTGACTTTATATGTTTTGGGTGAACTTTCTTTCAATGAAATGTTTCATCAATTGGAAATAGCTATCCATCAATTTGCCAAGCGGCAGATGACCTGGTTCCGGGGCATGGAACGGCGAGGGGTCACTATACATTGGCTGGATGCTTGCCTGCCTATGGAAGATAAGGTGGAAAAAATCATTAATTTGTTACACACTAAAAACTAAATGTTATGGCTGTAGAACCAAACAGATGGGGGATTATTTATAATCCGAAAGCCGGAAGCCGTAAGACTCAGAAGCGTTGGAATGAGATACGTAGCTATATGGAAAACCGTAAGGTGGTTTTTGACTACGTACAGTCCGAAGGTTTTGGGTCGGTGGAACGACTCGCCCGTACCTTGGCTAATAATGGTTATCGAACTATTGTGATTGTAGGTGGAGACGGGGCGATCAATGATGCTATTAATGGTATTATGACTTCTATGGTGGAGGATAAGACAAATATCGCTTTCGGAATCATTCCTAATGGCATTGGTAATGATTTTGCCAAATATTGGGGGTTGGATGAGGATAATTATAAAGCGGCGGTAGATTGGATTATAAATCGTCGTCTGAGGAAAATTGATGTGGGGCGTTGTAATTATTTTGATGGAGAGAAACATACTTCCCGCTATTTCCTGAATGCCATATATATAGGTTTAGGTGCGCGTATTGTACAGATCTCAGATGGTACCCGCCGTTTTTGGGGAATACGTGAGTTGTCTTTTGTCGCTTCCATGTTCCTGTTGCTGTTTGAACGTAAATTGTACCGCACGCATCTTTGTATCAACGGCGAACATATTCGTGGACGTATCATGACGGTATGTGTGGGAAGTGCCCGTGGATACGGTTTGACACCTAGTGCAGTTCCTTATAATGGCTGGTTGGATGTGTCGGTCATTTATCGTCCGGAGTTAATTCAACTTTTCTCGGGTATGTGGATGCTGTTACAGGGACGTATTCTAAATCATAAAATGGTGAAACCCTATCGTACACGGAAAGTAAAAGTACTACGTGCGCAGAATGCTTCTGTCAGTTTGGACGGGCGTATTTTAGACCGCCATTTCCCTTTGGAAATTACGATCCAGCCTGAAGCTATAACTTTGATTATCCCTAATTAAAAAATATAGATATCCATTTCTTGTTTTAAGAGTAAAAGCAGAGTAGATATCTCAACGAATAGACGTAAGATAATGACAATTTCAGATTTAAGAAAGACAGATAATTTCTTTTTATTGGCTGGTCCTTGTGTGATCGAAGGAGAGGAAATGGCTCTCCGAATAGCAGATCGTATTGTGAAAATAACAGATAAACTGGGTATTCCCTATGTGTTTAAAGGGTCTTATCGTAAGGCTAACCGTTCCCGTTTGGATTCGTTTACAGGAATAGGTGATGAAAAGGCTTTGAAAGTACTTCGTAAAGTACGGGAAACTTTTGATATTCCTATAGTAACCGATATTCATAGTGCTGGAGAAGCTGCTATGGCCGCTGAGTATGTGGATGTGTTGCAGATTCCTGCCTTTCTTTGTCGCCAGACTGACTTGCTGGTGGCGGCAGCCCATACCGGAAAGATTGTCAACATCAAGAAAGGACAATTTTTATCACCTGGTGCCATGCGTTTTGCTGCTGACAAAGTGGTGGAGGCGGGTAATGATCAGGTTATGCTGACTGAACGAGGAACGACTTTCGGGTATCAGGATCTGATTGTAGATTATCGGGGTATTCCGGAAATGCAGACTTTAGGTTTTCCTGTGATTCTGGATGTGACACATTCTCTGCAACAGCCTAATCAAACTGCTGGTGTGACAGGTGGTATGCCGCAGCTTATTGAAACGGTAGCCAAGGCTGGCATAGCGGTAGGAGTGGACGGTTTGTTTATGGAAACCCATGAAGACCCTTCTGTAGCTAAGAGTGACGGAGCGAATATGCTGAAACTGGATTTATTGGAAGGGTTATTGACCAAACTGGTGAGAATCCGTCAGGTGTTATAAATGTTATTTGTTGGGGCTTCACAGGTAAGATGGGTTAATTTTTATTTGGACTGTGGGGCAACTTGCATGAATAGTATAAAATAAGGCCGGTTCTTGCAGTAGAAATCGGCCTTACCTTTCTTTCTCCATTAAAACAGAAGAAAGAATAGAAGCAGATGTGGATTATTTTTTTAGAATATAAGCCTTCATGCGGGCTATATCATTTAAGTAATCTTGCAAATCTTGTTCATGGTCCTCTTCTTCTGCCATAATATGTTTGGCAATATCACAAGTGGTGAAGTCAATTCCGTTTGTGAATTCGGCAATTTGCTGATAACGGTAGATGGCACAACGTTCGGATTCTACATTTTGTTTCAACAAGATTTCCGAACCGAAATCTACGGGCGCATCATATTTGCAGCGAGCTAAATCAAACCATTGTTTAGGGTCAAGTACGGGTACACCTTCCAATTCAATGATACGGTCGGCCAATAATTTTGCATGGTTATATTCCTCGGCTGCATGTTCTTGAAACTCGCGTTGTACATCACCGCGCATAGCGCCTTCTACTACGAACGAACCTACCCAATACTGGTAGAAAGCCAACCATTCTTCAGACAGAGCTGCATTCAGCTGAGCCAACAAGTCCACAATGTCAATTTTATCCTTCAGGATATTCACAGATTCTTTAGCCATAATGTAAAGTTTAAGTTAGTGTTTATTATTATTTAGTCCACAGCGGGTATAGTCATGTCGTCTAACACGCCTACGCCTTCCTGGTCTACATCTTTTTTTACGTCAGAACTGGTATAAAGCCAGATACCGAATCCCAGCACAAATAAAATAAGGAGGATGATTCCCCATAATTTACCTTTACTCATAGTTTTTTGGTTTTTAGTTTCTCTAATAACAGATGGTGCAGAAAAAGGTTTTTATAAGTCGCGAAAAAAACAGGCGTCTGTTATGGAAAAACGGACGCCTGTGTGTGTGAAGTATGAATTGATATTAGATTTTATCCTATTTTGCTGATTTTTTTTAGTTTCTCTTCATCAATGATTTTAATTTTTCTACCGTCGATGGTAATTAGTTTTTCAGTTGCAAAGTTAGAAAGCGTACGGATTGCGTTCGAAGTAGTCATATTTGATAAGTTTGCCAAATCTTCTCGTGAAAGGTAAATGCTTAGTGTAGATTCATCTTCTTCTACTCCATAAGTATCTTTCAAAAATAACAGAGATTCTGCCAATCGCCCACGAATATGTTTTTGTGTAAGATTTACGGTTCTTTCATCAGAAATTCCCAAATCGATAGAAAGTTGGCGGATAAAGAACAAAGCTAATTCTGAGTTGTCTTTTATCAGTTTCATAATGGCCGGCATGGGAATAAGGCAGATAGTGCAAGGTTCGAAAGCAGAAGCAGCTGTCACAAAGTTCCCTTCGGCAAAAAAGGCTCGGTATGCGAAATATTCTTTCGTCTTTAATACGCGGATAATCTGGCTACGTCCTCCCACACCTTCTTTGTAGATTTTTACTTTTCCACTAAGAAGACACATAAGGTGCATCGGAGTTTCTCCTTCGCAGTATATCGTCTCATTCTTTTTATACTTTTGTATCGTAAAGTTCTGAGCCAAGAACTCTCTTTGTTCCTGTGTTAAAGGTTGCCATAAGTCTGGTATACTTTCAGCAATCTCAGTTTCTGATAATTCTTTTCTAACCATAAACGTGCTATAAAACCGTGTTATAGAGCACAAATATAAGAAGAAAAAATAAAAGGACGAAGTAATCAGAAGAAAAAAGAAAGATATATTATTAATTTATCTTCAAAAAATAACAAAAGGATAGGTTTTTATCTCCTATCCTTTCTTTTTTGTGTGAAATTTTATTTGGTGAACAGTAATTCACGATATTTAGGTAATGGCCAAATCTCATCGTCTATTTCTAGTTCCAAATGGTCAATATGGTCGCGGATTTCTTCCAAATATGGACGCACTTGTTCCTCGTAACTGAAGGCTTTCTCTACTTGGCTTCCCAAATGATTTGCTACTTTTCGGGCTTCTGTCATGTTGTGCACAGCTTTTTTAATAGCAAGTATGCGGTTTTGAATTTCACGTACCAAATTCTTCCGGTCCTCGGTCAGTTTTTCATATTCTTCGGTGGAGAATATCTCTTTTAGACCACGAAGATTTTCTAATAGTCTGTTCTGATAAATTACAGCTGTGGGAACAATATGATTGATGGCCAGGTCGCCTAGTACACGGCTTTCAATCTGGACCTTTTTAGTAAACTTTTCCAGTTCCACTTCTATACGGCAAAACAATTCATTTTCATTGAATATTTTTTCGCCTATCAGTACTGCACGAGATTGTTTATCGTTGAACTTCAGGATGGCTTCGGGTACATGGCAGATATTAGTCAATCCGCGTCGCGCGGCTTCTGCTTTCCATTCTTCCGAGTAGCCGTCACCTTCAAAACGGATGTTTTGTGAAGCGATAATGGTTTCTTTTAATACCTTGTATAGAGCTTCTTCCTGTTCCATCCCTCCGTTTACTAATTTATCTATCTGGGTCTTGAACTCATTCAACTGGTGTGCCATAGCGGCATTGATAACAATCATTGATGCGGCACAGTTAGCAGATGAACCTGCGGCACGGAATTCAAAACGGTTTCCGGTGAAGGCAAAAGGAGAGGTACGGTTACGGTCTGTATTGTCTTGCAATATGGCAGGTATGCGCCCGATACCCAATTGCAATGCTTTCTTTTCATCAGGGGTCAGTTCAGCGTCATTCAGACGTGCCACTACTTCGTCTAACATATGGGAAAGATGACGTCCTAGGAAAATAGACAGAATGGCGGGAGGTGCTTCATTTGCTCCCAGGCGATGGCTGTTTCCGGCACTGACAATAGAGGCACGTAGTAAATCCTGGTTTTTATAGACCATCATCAGTACGTTGACTATGAAAGTAAGGAAAAGCATATTTCCTTCCGCAGTCTTGGCAGGAGAGAACAAATTGATACCTGTGTCTGTACAAAGTGACCAGTTGTTGTGTTTGCCCGATCCGTTTACTCCCTTGAATGGTTTTTCGTGGAGCAGTACAGTAAAATTATGTTTGGAAGCGATACGCTTCATCAGGTCCATTACCAGCTGGTTGTGGTCGTTGGCCAGATTTACATCTTCAAAAATAGGGGCTAGCTCAAATTGGTTGGGAGCCACTTCGTTATGCCGTGTTTTTACCGGAATTCCTAGTTTGTGACATTCCAGTTCCAACTCTTTCATAAAGCTGGTTACACGTGGAGGGATGGAACCGAAGTAGTGGTCATCTAGCTGCTGGTCCTTGGCAGACGAGTGTCCCATCAAGGTGCGTCCGGTCAGACAAAGATCCGGACGTGCATTATATAGTGCGGTATCCACTAAAAAGTATTCTTGTTCCCAACCTAGATTGGCGAATATGCGTTTTACGTTTGGATCGAACATTCTGCAAACTTCAGTTGCTGCTTTGTCTACAGCACCTAATGCCTTCAATAAAGGAGTTTTATAGTCGAGTGCTTCGCCTGTATAAGAGATGAAGATAGTAGGAATACAAAGTGTGCTGTCTACAATGAAAGCCGGAGAAGAAACATCCCATGCCGTATAGCCTCGGGCTTCAAATGTGTTCCGGATACCGCCGTTGGGAAAACTGGACGCATCCGGTTCTTGTTGGATAAGCAGTTTGCCCGAGAAGCGTTCTATAACATTACCGTCATCACCGAATTCAATAAAGCCGTCGTGCTTTTCGGCAGTTCCGTCAGTCAGAGGCTGGAACCAATGAGTGTAGTGGGTAACATTGAAGGTCTTTGCCCAATTCTTCATGCCATTGGCTATCATGTCGGCCATTTCACGATTGATAGGGGTACCTTTCTCAATTGCGTTTATTACTGCTTTATAAGCCTCACTAGGCAGATATTCCTGCATTTTTTTACGGTCGAATACGTGGTTACCGTAATAATCAGCTAACTTTTCAGAGGGGTAGTCAACTTTAACGGGGCGTCTGTTGGCTAACTCCTGTAGAGCAAAAAATCTCATTTTGGACATGTTGTCTTTCTTTTACTGGTTGTTGGCTGCAAAAATACTGCTTTTTGATTAATAATTCGCTATATCGCTAATCATTTTTCATTTCTGTTAAGGATGTTAATTAAGTATTATCATGCATCAGCCTGTTGGTTTTTGTTTATATTTGCTCTTCAAATGATGAAAAGAAAGTACATTGATGCACTATATACGGATTGTCAGACTGATTATATTTTGTCTTTTGTTACCTTTAGCTGTTCAGGCTAAGAGGGAAAAGGTTGATATGCCCGACAAGCCGGTGGTGTCTGATTCCATTCTTCAGTGTATTTTCCAGTTTTCGCCGTTCTATTCCCGTATCATTGATGAGTATAAGGCTGATTTATATATAAAAGGAAAAGTGAAGGTACATAAGCGCAATCACCTTATCCGCTATGTACCGTCCATGTTCCGTTTCGAAAAACACATCAATGATTATCTTATGGAGTCTCTTAGTGAGTTGCATTATACGGCCCCTGATATATACGACCGTAAGATAAAGGCGGTATCTACTACATTTCCACGTAACAGGGGACAGATAACGGATGTGATGGATTATTTGAACATGAATATCTATTCTTCTTCATTGATGTCCGATAAACTTCTTTCTCCGTTGGATAAGAAATCTAGCAGATATTATCATTATTTATTGGATTCTATAGCTGGTTCTTCCGACTGCCAGCGGTATAAAATACTCATTATTCCCAAATTCCGTGGTACGCAATTGGTCAGTGGATATATGTGGGTTAGTGATCAGATATGGACTATTCGTGAACTTTATATTGAGGGCGTTTATGATGTGATCCGCTTCAAAGTTCGTGTCAAGATGGGGGAGGAGGGCGATGTGGAGTTTCTGCCGGTGCAGTTTGATTTGAATCTTGTTTTTAAGTTTCTAGGTAACCATCTGGAAATGGATATAGGAGCCTGGTTGAAGTACAATGAGATTAAATTTTATGAAGGAGCCGCCCGGCGTAAATCTCAAAAGAAGCATCACCATGATCTGACGGAATCCTACAAGCTGACTTGTGATTCGGAACAGCTGATAACAGATAAGGAAAAGTTCAATGAACTGCGTCCCATTCCGTTGTCCGCTTTGGAAGATTCTTTGTACAGAAGTTATGCTTTACGTCAAGATACGCTTTTACGCGTACCGAAAAAGAAGAAGAATGAACATTTGGAGTTTTGGGGAGAGTTGGGTGATATGCTTATCAGTAGTTACAATGTGAATTTGTCCAGCATGGGGAGTGTGCGTTGTTCTCCACTTATTAATCCGGTGTTGTTGGATTATAGTCACAGCAGGGGTTTTTCATATAAGCAGAAGTTTAAATACAGTCGGCTTTTTCATGATGGGCGTGTACTTAGAATCAGTCCGCAGATAGGTTATAATTTTACACATAAGGAACTTTATGTGAAAGCGGATGCCGATTGGCAATATTGGCCGGAAAAGCAGGCTAGTTTTGAGGTTAGTGTAGGTAACGGTAACCGCATATATAGTAGTGTCGTATTGGATCAGCTAAAGCAACTGCCCGATAGTACCTTTAATTTTGACCAATTGGAGTTGGATTATTTTAAGGATGTGTATCTCAATCTGTTCCATAATATAGAAATAGTGAATGGCTTGTTTGTTAAAGCAGGTGTTTCCGTACATTGGAGGTATCTGATAAATAATTCGAAAGTCATTCTTGAAAAGCCGTTGCCTGATAAGGATTGGGCGGCATTGCGAGGTATCAGATCAGAATACAATAGTTTTGCACCTCGTATACGTATTGAATGGACTCCTGGTATGTATTATTACATGAACGGTCGCCGGAAGATGAATGTAGGTTCCAGTATGCCTACTTTTATGCTGGATTATGAACGGGGTATTAAAGGTGTATTCAAGAGTACGGGTGCTCATGAACGTTGGGAGTTTGATATACAGCAAAACTTGAAGCTAAGCGGAATCCGAAGTATCGGTTATCGCATTGGGGGGGGGATGTTTACCAAGCAGGAAGATATGTATTTCGTGGATTTTGCCAACTTTGCCCGTCGTAATCTTCCCGAAGGATGGAATGATGATATTGGTGGCACTTTCCAATTGTTGGACGGACGTTGGTATAACTCCTCACGTCAGTACTGGCGGGGGAATTTCACTTATGAGTCTCCCTTTATTCTCTTGAAACCCTTAAACCGTTGGCTGGGGTTAGTCCAGCAGGAGCGCTTGTATGGTGGTATCCTGTTCATGCCACATCTTAATCCATATATCGAGTTGGGTTATGGCATCGGTACACATATATTTGATGTGGGGGCTTTTGTAAGCACTATCAACGGGCAATTTGATACCTTTGGTTTTAAATTCACTTTCGAGTTATTTAATAAATAATCCTGTTCAAACAATCTGTTTGGTTTTTTGTTTATTACAACATAACAGAAACTAAACAGTGTATGCATTATAAAATATTTTTATGTGTCCTTTTGTTCCCGGTTTCATTATCAGCTCAAAACGGGGAATTATCTTTAACATTGGAACAATCTGCCAGCCTGATGAACAAGGGCAGCCACACGTTGCAAATGGCGGATAAGGCTATAGAGATAGCACGCAGTGAGCGACAAAAGATGAATGCTTTTTGGTATCCGTCTTTGAATGCATCGGGGGCATACGTCCATTTGTCCAACAATATTGAGGTCAAGGAACCTTTAAAGCAATTTACCGATCCGGCAAAAGACTTTGTACATTCCATTGTGCCCGATGATAAATTTATTTCTTCTATTCTTGATAATATAGGTGCGCATACCCTTACTTTTCCTTTGTTAGAACGTAACCTGACAACCATAGATGCTAATGTGATGTGGCCGCTTTTTACAGGCGGAAAACGAATCTTTGCGACCCGTATTGGTAACCGTATGGTAGATTTGGCCAAAGCAGGTAGGGAAGAGGCGGGAGCTACTTTGCAATCGGAGCTGGTGGAAACTTATTATGCTTTGCGTCTGGCGCAAAGAGTGGTGGATGTACGCGAGCAAACCTTTCTAGGCTTACAGAAACATTACCGTAATGCTATGAAACTGGAGAAGAACGGTATGATAAATAAGGCCGAACGCCTCTTTGCCCAGGTCACTATGGATGAAGCCAGACGTGAGTTGGAATCTGCTCGGAAAGATTTAAATGTAGCGCAAAATGCCTTGAAAGTTTTGTTGAATGTGGAAGACGCTACATCCATTAATCCCAGTTCTCCTTTGTTTATAAACCATGATCTGCCCGATGAACTTTATTTCAAGAATCTGGTAAGTGCCGGCAACTATATAGTAAGTAAATTGCGAATACAGGAGGTGATGGCAGATAATCAATTGAAAATCTGTAAAAGTGTATACATCCCTACCATTGCATTGTTTGGAAAGCAGACACTTTATGCAGACAATCTTCCGAAAAACTTGATGCCCCGTACTTTGATAGGGGTGGGCTTTACTTGGAATATATTCGACGGGCTGAACCGTGAAGCCAATATCCGTCAGGCGCGTCTTACTAAACAAACTTTGCAACTGGGACGGGAAAAGGTTCAGAATGAATTGGGAGTTCTGGTAGACAAGTTATATAGCGAAATTCAGAATGCAAAGGATGATGTCGCCGCACTCAATACCACGATTGAGATGAGTCGTGAACTGGTACGTATCCGTAAAAAGTCCTTTCAGGAAGGAATGGCTACCTCTACTGATGTGATTGATGCAGAAACCATGTTGTCCAAGGTGCAGATTGCTTTTTTGCTGGCTTATTATAAATATGATGTGGCACTGGCATCTCTGCTCTCTACTTGCGGAATGCCCGAAAGCTTTTGGCAGTATAGCCGTACCGGACAAACTGAGAACTTTATATTCGGAAAATAATAAAAAAAGAAAACAATATGGAAAAAGAGAAGAAACAGTTAGGAGTCGCTTTTATCGTTGTTCTTGTGGCCATTGTTATGGTGTCTGCCATTGGGATTATAGCTATGAGCGATAAACCGGTTGTATTGCAAGGGCAGATAGAAGCTACTGAAATACGGATTTCTGGAAAACTTCCCGGTCGAATTGATACCTTTTTGGTCCGGGAGGGACAGTATGTAAAGATGGGCGACACCTTGGTTGTGATTAACAGTCCTGAGGCTTGGGCGAAGTTCCAGCAGGTAAATGCCTTGGAAGATATTGCGAAATTTCAGAATAAGAAAATTGACGACGGTACACGTCGGCAAATAGTCCGTTCGGTAGAAGAATTGTGGAATAAGTCAAAGAGTGACTTGCAACTGGCCAAGGTGACGTATGGCCGTATTCAGGCGCTTTACAAAGATAGCGTGGTCACCAGTCAGCGGAAAGATGAAGTGGAAGCCATGTATAAAGCTGCTGTTGCCGCCGAACGGGCAGCGCATCAACAATTTTTATTAGTGAAGGACGGAGCGCAGAAAGAGGATAAAGAGAGTGCCCGCTCCTTGGTGGATGCGGCTCGGGGCACTGTGAATGAGGTTCAGGCCTTGTTGATGGATGCCCGCCTCACAGCTCCCGAAAACGGACAGATATCAACCATCTACCCCAAGCGTGGAGAACTGGTAGGAGCGGGGACTCCCATTATGAGCTTGGTAGTATTAGATGATTGCCATGTAGTGCTTAATGTCCGTGAGGACTATATGCCTTATTTCCGTATGAACAAGAATTTCATGGGAGATATTCCGGCTCTTGATGTAAAAAACAAGGTATTTAAAATCAATTACATCAGCCCGTTGGGGAGTTTTGCTACTTGGCGATCTACCAAGCAGACGGGGACGTACGATATGAAAACTTTTGAAATTCATGCGCTGCCTGTAGAGCCGATGGAGGGGTTAAGACCGGGTATGTCCGTCTTGGTAAATTTGGATGAATTGAAATGATAGAAGGATAGCTGTGTTATTCTGATTGCAGTGAATGGTAAATATAAATGAACTACTTGAATGAAAGAATCTCCTTTTATAGCGGTATTGAAACGTGAACTGGACCGTATGGTTTCCCGGCGCATTTATTTTGCGTCGTGTATCGTCTTGCCTTTGTTCTCTATCTTCTTTATGGCTACAATTTTTGGTAACGGACAGATGGAGAATCTGCCTGTGGGTATTGTGGATGGTGATAATACAGCCACTTCTCGTGAGATAATTCGTATGACCGAGGCTGTTCCTACTTTCCGCATCACTCGGCATTATGCTGATGAAGTGGAGGCCAGGGCAGATGTGCAGCGGAAAAGTATTTATGGATACCTCAGTATTCCGTCTGGTTTTGAAGCAAAGGTGATGGATGGTAAGGAAACAGCTCTGACTTATTATTACCATTATGCATTGATGAGTGTGGGAAGTGAGATTCACGGAGCATTTCAAAGTTTGTTGAAAAGCATTTCGGTAGTTCCCATTGTCACTCATGCTGTGGCACTGGGTATAAATCAGGAAGAGATAGAATCTTTTCTGTTACCGGTTACCACACAGAATCATCCGTTATTTAATCCTGATATGGATTATTCGGTTTATCTTACACAGCCATTCTTTTTCGTTTTTCTGCAAGTTATCTTGTTGTTGGTCACCACATATTCCATTGGCAGTGAAGGGAAATTCCATACTTCAGCCAACTGGCTTGCGGTGGCAGATGGGAATATTTGGGTGGCGGTTACTGCCAAGTTGCTTCCATATAGTTTTATCTTTATCGTTATGAGTATTCTGGCAAACTATGTCTTTTTTGGTGTTATGCATATACCGATGGATTGTGGTTTTTGGGCGTTGAATTTTACTTCGGCACTATTGGTCATTGCTACGCAGGCACTGGCGGTTTTTCTGTTCTCTCTTTTTCCTGCGTTGAGTATTATTATCAGTATAGTTTCCATGGTAGGGTCGTTAGGCGCTACCCTTGGCGGGGTTACATTTCCGGTGCCTCACATGTTTGCACCGGTGTACTATGCCTCTTATCTTTTTCCTGTCCGTCATTTTGTCGAGATTGGACAGAATCTTCTTTATGGCAACTATGGTTATGCGTATATGTGGGGCAATGCAGCCTGTCTGCTGTTGTTTCTTATTCCCCCTTTATTGTTGTTACCTCATTTGAAACGCTCTTTAATCAGTCGGAAATATGACGATATTGAATAATATATTAGCTGTATCTTGGCACGAGTTTCGTGTAATATGTACCCGCTATTCCATTTTATTGGTACTCAGCGGTGGCATCTTTGTGTATGGATTACTTTATAACTATATGTATGCTCCCAATGTGGTACGCAATGCTCCGGTGGCAGTAGTGGATATGAGTCGCACTCCGTTAAGCCGCAGTTACATCCGTTTGCTGGATGCCACTCCGCAGGCACGGGTATTGACAAACAATGCTGATTTGCCTGCTGCTAAGGAATTGATGAAATGTGATGAAGTGGTGGGCATTGTTTACATTCCCTCGGATTTTGACGCTCGTGTGGGGCGTGGTGAAGAAGCGATATATATTATGTACAGCACCACTACGGCTTTTCTTTATTTTGCTTCCATGCAGGAGGCGTCTGCTGGAGCCATGCTTGCTGTGAATGATGATGTTCGACCCGAGCAAGTGGTTTTTCTACCTCAGGATGATATACAGTCTGTGGTTCAAACAAAGTCTGTCGATGTGGTGGGTACCGCCCTGTATAATTATACCGATGGTTATGGTACTTATTTGATACCTGCCGTTTTGATGGTTGTTATTTTTCAGACGTTGATATTTGTTATCAGTATGTTGAGTGGGAAAGAGCGTGAAACTGGAGATATACTGATGTTTGCAGGCCCTGAAGGAAGGGATCTTTCTTTTTTACGTATGGCATCCGTAGTGATAGGAAAATCATTTACTTATTTAGCCTTTTATGCTTTATTCTCTATCTTTTTGTTGGGGCTTCTTCCTTTAGTTTTCCAATTGCCTCATTTAGCATATCCGTGGAAAATTGTGGCACTTATGATACCTTATATTCTTGCTACCAGTTTCTTTGGATTGGCCTGTTCGTTATTTTTCAGTGATAGTGATGCTCCATTGTTGTTGGTAGCTTTCTTCTCTGTAGGATTGATTTTCCTGTCCGGAGTTTCTTATCCGCTGGAGTTAATGCCTTGGTATTGGCAATGGATTCATTATATGGTTCCTGTGGCTCCCGGAACTTTGGCCTTTGTTAAGATAAATTCTATGGGAGCTAGTATGTCTGAAATCAGTCAGCAATATATTATCCTATGGATACAATGTGCGATATACTTTGTTTTGGCTTGTCGAGCCTATCGCTACAATATAAAGAAAGCAAAGTGTGAAAGACAATAATTTTATGTGTGATTGTTTTTTATGTAATTCGTTTTGCTGATTCTTTATTTTTTATAAGATCTGTTTGGAACTGGAGCGAGGAGCCTGAAGGTTGTTGATATTTTAATTCTTGGTGATTATTCTCTTGTTGTTTCTTTTGCTTTTTCAGCTCCTTTTATGAGATGATGCAAGGGGGAAACTTGCAAACTTGCACAACTTGCAGTCTTTCCACACACACGAGCGCGCGCGATTACGCGTATGCGTACATCATAATAGCGATGGATTATTATATCCTGGTAAAGTAATGACGGACAATCCGATGAGAGTGTGAAGGGTAGAGTGGAGGAAGAGATGAAGTGGTGTGTTGGCTTCCATCTTTTTTCCTAGTTCTAGGTAGTGAATGGTATGGTTCTATCCTGTTTTTTGTAATGGGGGGATGAAGAAAATCTTTCTGGAGGTTATGGTAACCAATGAGCGGTAGGTGAACAGCAGCCGGCAGCTTTTCTGACGGAGTGTCTGGGCATTGGACGGGATGCTATGTGCTTTTGTATAGTTTGTGTGTTCCGAAGGGTTAGTAACGTGTGTTCCGTAAGGTTAGTAATGTGTGACCTTGTACGTTACTAACATAGAGGCCTGTATGTTAGTAACGTACCTTGTTTAAAGTAGGTAGGAGGTTTTTCGCATGCAGGATACGTGTCTTCCGCAGAATTATGTGAATTGTATTGGTAAGGTTAAAGTGTGTGGTTGTCGCAGATTCAGGGAGTCGGTCCTTTACGGTCAGTGTCTGTTTTGTTCTAGTCCTTGTCTTCCGCTTTCTTATTTTCTCCTTGTCAGGCTTTCCTGCTCTTTTCCACCGGAAGTCTTGTCACGTATCTCCCTTTCCGCCTTTTGCATTCTGTTATCCTGTCCTCCGTTGTAGTTCTCTCCGGTATCGTCCGTCTGTCTTCCACTCTCTTTTTTATGCTTTATTATTTTTTCATATTATTATAATGTATGCGCACGTGTGTGGGTGTGGAAGTGCTGCAAGTTTTGCAAGTTTGCAAGTTTGCCTTCCGTTTTTTTCTTTTTCCGTTTTTTCCGGCTTTTGTTTGCGTATTCTTTTTTTCCTTTTTCCGTTTTTGTTTACGCGCGTGCGAATATTATAATGTGTCTGTCTTTTTCCTCCCGTGTCCTCCGTTATAAAAACCTTCTTTGTAACGCATCTGTGATTCAGTGTATTACAAAAAAGTTTCAGGGAATCCGGATAATTTGTCTTGTGAAAGTTTGCCTGTTAGCGTTAAAAGGTCTACTTTTGCACCCGCAATCGAGAGAGATGCGGCACTTCAGACAGTGTTACTGACTTGGTGAAACAAACGTGGGAGATTTTCCTTGATAGTGATCTGCACCTGGTATCTTACCTTAGCGGGGCTAAGGGAGCGAGAACGGATAAGACCTCGGGAGGATGGATGGTCCGCCTTTTATGGAAGTTTCGAAAAAAAAACTTTTTCAAAAAAACTTTCGAAAACATTTGGTGGTTACGATAAAATCTCTTACCTTTGCATCCGCTTTCGGAAATGATGGCAAACAAGAATAAGAGTTCTTTGAAAGATTTAAGATAAACAAACAAGTAGTACAAGCCGGTGCACCGTATATATATATGGTGTACGGAAAAACAAGAACCGTCAATATTTTTATTGTATTGATAGATTTGGAGTCCTTGAGCGTAAAGTCAACTTAAGTGTTGAAAGAATATTTTTACAATGAAGAGTTTGATCCTGGCTCAGGATGAACGCTAGCTACAGGCTTAACACATGCAAGTCGAGGGGCAGCATGGTCTTAGCTTGCTAAGGCTGATGGCGACCGGCGCACGGGTGAGTAACACGTATCCAACCTGCCGTCTACTCTTGGCCAGCCTTCTGAAAGGAAGATTAATCCAGGATGGGATCATGAGTTCACATGTCCGCATGATTAAAGGTATTTTCCGGTAGACGATGGGGATGCGTTCCATTAGATAGTAGGCGGGGTAACGGCCCACCTAGTCAACGATGGATAGGGGTTCTGAGAGGAAGGTCCCCCACATTGGAACTGAGACACGGTC